>SAMEA3387515__coassemble_2257_pt1 | contig 18380 bp, 16 predicted proteins | sample SAMEA3387515__metabat2_high_PE_011 | metagenome-assembled genome bin SAMEA3387515 (sample SAMEA3387515) | Felis catus | biome: Faeces | place: United Kingdom | collected 2012 | reverse complement strand
TTATAAATTTTTAGAAAAATGATTGTTAAAATGCAAACTTTATTTTAGAAAATTCATTTTTAATTATATGTAAACCTATTATTTTTTCAATAAATTACATAATAAAAAGCTACCGATTTTTATTTTCGATAGCTTTCTTTTCCTATAAATATATTTACAATCTATATTTATTATTTGTAACTTTATTAAAATTTATCAGGATCTAATCCAGACCATCCCATTTCTTCCATATTAACTATTTTTTCAAAATCTTCTTCTTCAAGTTCAAAATCTATATCCATATTCTGTTTCATTCTCTCAACAGATGAAGATTTTGGTAGAGGAACTACATCCATCTGAAGTGAAAATGCTAAACAAATCTGTGCAACAGACTTTCCATATTTTTCAGCAAGTTTGTTTAAAAGTTTATCTTTGAATACTCTTTCTCTTCCAAGAGGACTCCAAGCTTCAACTACTATTCCATGCTTTTTATCAAAGTCAACAACATCTTTTTGGATATATCCTGGATGGAATTCTATCTGATTGACCATTGGAACAACTTCACAATTATCTAATATATTCTGCATATGGTGATTTAAGAAATTGCTCACACCTATAGCTTTTACTTTTCCTTCTTTATATATCTCCTCAAAAGCCTTCCATGTTTCAATATCTAGCTTTTTCCAATCTGATTTTTCAGCTGGTCTTGGCCAATGTATAAGTAACAAGTCAACATAGTCCATATCAAGTTTTTCTAATGACTCTTCAAATGACTTCTTAGCTCCTTCATATCCCATACAAGTTTTCCAAACTTTTGTAGTTACGAAAAACTCTTCTCTAGGAATTCCAGATTTTTTAATGGCTTTTCCCAAAGCTTCTTCTGTATTGTAAAAAGCTGCTGTATCAAAATGTCTATATCCAACATTTATAGCATCTAAGATTATCTGAACATCGTCGCCCTCATTTACTTTAAATGTTCCAAATGCTAGGTTTGGCATTTTTACTCCATTTTTTAAAACTGTGTACCCTTTTTTCATAATACCACTCCTTTTAGTTTGATGTTTTATATTACTTTTCTTTTATTTTTACAAAGTAATTTCCTCTCATAATAGTTCCTTCTGGCTCGGCAACTTCATATAATACACCGTCTATCTCAACTTCATTGTCTGATATAAATTTGCAAGTTTGATGATTTTCTGAACAGTATTTCTCTACTGCTTTTATCGTTTCAACTAAGTTCCGAGGTTTAGTTGGATCTTCTATGTCTAATATTATACTTTTCTTAAAAAGTCCCATAATAGCGCCTTCTTTCTTATTAATAGCTTATTATTAACAATTATCTATTTTCTTATTTTTATTATACTATCTTTTTAAGTGTAATCAATATATTTAAAGTAAGTGGTATTATTTTTATATTTAACTGGTTTTATAAATATTTTATAATAGTATTTTATAAAATATACAAAAAAAGAACTGCTACAACACTGCAACAGTTCTTAATACTATATATCCTAATTATATCCTAAATTTTCTAAATTAATTCTTCATATTTAAAACATGCACAAACATGTCCTTTTTTAACTTCTCTCAATTCTGGTTTTTCATTTTTACATCTCTCATCTGCATAAGGACATCTAGTAGAGAAACAGCATCCTTTTGGAATATTCATTGGACCTGGCTGTTCACCTCTCATAATATCTTTATGCTCATGCTCTACATCATCTACAGTAGGAATTGATGCTATAAGACCTTTAGTATATGGATGGACGGGATTTCTAAATACGTCCTCACTATCCCCTATCTCAACCATATTCCCTAAATACATAACCCCAATTCTATCACTTATATAGTAAACCATAGATAAATCATGTGATGTAAATAGATAAGTAAGGCTAAATTCTTTCTGTAAATCTTTAAGCATATTTATAACCTGAGCCTGAACAGATACATCTAGTGCAGAAACAGGTTCATCACAGAATATAAATTCTGGGTCAGAAACAACGGCTCTTGCTATCCCAATTCTCTGTCGTTGTCCTCCACTGAACTCATACGGGAATTTGTCCATATCCTCTTCGTTCATTCTAATTATTGATAGTATATTCTTTATCTTAGTTTCCCTTTCAGCCTTGCCAAGTCCCATAAGCTTTAATGGTTCTTCTATAAGCTGTTTAACAGTCCAGTTTGGGTTTAAAGAAGAATACGGATCCTGGAAAATTATCTGTATTTTATTTCTATACTTATTCCAATCTTTTTCGCTTACAGTTGTTATATCTGTTCCATTATAGATTATATTTCCGCCACTCACATCCTGCATTTTAAGTAAACATCTACCCAGAGTAGACTTTCCACATCCAGACTCTCCAACAAGACCAAATGTTTCTCCCCTATATATATCAAAAGAAACATCATTTACAGCATTAACCACTCCTATAGTTTTTCCGAAAAAGTTTTTGATTGGGAAAGATTTTTTTAAGTTTTTTATTTCTAAAAGAACTTCTTTACTATTTTCCATTTTCACCAACTCCTTCCTCAAATTTACCCGCTAAGAAGCAAGTTGCTTTCTGTGTCTTTGAGAACTCAGTATGTTTAGGTAGCTCATTTTCACATTTTTCCATTTTGTACTTACATCTATCGGCGAATGGACATCCTTTTGGCATTTTTGATAATGATGGAGGTGTTCCTTCAATAGTTGTAAGTCTTGTATGTCTACTTTTATTTATATCTGGTATTGATTCTAACAATGATTTTGTATATGGATGTTTTGGCGAATTAAAGATTTCCTCCGTTGTTCCTTCTTCAACAATTATACCACCATACATTACAGCGACCTTTGTACATGTAGATGCCATTACACCCATATCGTGACTGATTAAAATTATAGACATATTTCTATCTTTATTTATTTCTTTTAATAATTCAAGTATCTGTGCCTGAATTGTTACATCAAGTGCAGTTGTAGGCTCATCTGCTATTAAAAGAGATGGCTCACAACAAAGAGCCATAGCTATTAAAACCCTCTGTCTCATACCTCCACTGAATTCATGTGGATACCGTTTCATTCTCATTTCAGGATTTGTAATTCCAACTTTTTTTAGCATATCAAGGGCTATATCATAAGCTTCTTCTTTGCTACAATTTCTATGTCTCATAACAACTTCTGTTAAGTGTTTTCCAATTCTTTTAAGAGGATTTAAAGATGTCATTGGATCTTGGAAAATCATCGCCATCTCTTTTCCTCTATATTTTCTAAGTTCATCTTCTGTTTTTAAAAGGATATTCTCACCTTTATAATTTATTTCATCGGCTGTTATTTCGGCAGTTGATGGAAGGATCCTCATTACACTTTTCATACATACACTTTTCCCACTTCCAGATTCTCCAACTATTCCCAAAATTTCTCCCTGTGAAATACTTATATCAATTCCTCTTATAGCTTTTACATCGCCCTTAGGAGTGTGGAAAACTGTTTGTAGATTTTTTACATTTAATACATCGCTCATAAATTATTCCTCCTCCTGAGATATTTTTGGCTCTACATATATTCTTAATAAGTCTCCTAATTTATTGAAAGAACAAATTGTAAGTACTATTAATATACCTGGGATAAAAGCCATATAAGGTGCTTTTGCTAAATTAGTCTGTGCTGTTTGAAGTAAGCTTCCCCAGCTTGCCATAGGTGCTTGTATTCCTATACCTAAGAAACTCATCGCACTTTCAACCATTATTGCATTTGCAATGGCAGATGTTGCAGATGTTATAATAAGTGGGTATATTGATGGAAGTATATGTTTAGTCATTATAGTCCATTTTGGCACACCAATTAATTCTGCATACTGAACATATTCTCTATTTTTAGCACTCATAGTTTCTGAGCGTACTAGTCTTGCAATCTCCATCCAGCTGAATAAACCAATTACAATTATTATAGAAAAAAGTCCTTTTTTGAATATTAAACTGACTACGGTAACCATTATTATCCAAGGAACAGAGCAGAATACATCTACTGTTCTCATTATTATACTATCTACTATACCGCCAAAATATCCTGAAATTATTCCTAGTGTTACACCTATAGCAACAGATGTAGCCATAGCTAAAACACCTACTATTAGAGAAATTTTTGCTCCATTAAGAACCCTTATAAAATAATCTCTTCCTAACTCATCCGTTCCAAAAAGGTGTTCCATAGAAGGTTTCTGTAACATATTCCCTATATCTATAGCATTTGGATCTATTGGAAGTAAAGCGACAACCACACTAGAAACTATTACTAATACTAAAAATAATAGTGAAAGCTGAGTAGCTCTATCAGTACAGAATATTCTTTTTACATTTTCAAATCTTCTGTTGTTCATTTATCTATATAATACGGATTTTTCCGTCTCCTTTCTGAAATACTATTTTTCTATTCTTATTCTTGGATCTATTAACGCACAAAGTACATCTGATAATAAGTTTCCTAATATTACCAATGATCCAGAAAGAACTAAAATGCTCATAACTATTGGATAATCAAGAGAGCTTATTGCTTTTACAAAGTAAACTCCTATTCCTGGCCATGAGAATACTGTTTCTGTTATAACCGCTCCTGTAACAAGCATAGGTAAAGACATACCAAGCTTTGTAACCATCGGAAGTAGTACATTCCACATTACATGCTTAAACAGAATTTCCTTTTTACTAGCTCCAAATGCCTTCTGTACTAACACATAATCCTCTCCAAGCTGTGTTATTGCTGAACTTCTTACATATCTTATTAAATCTGGTAAAAATCCTATAACAAGTACACAGTACGGCATTATAAAGTGAAGCATAAAATCTCCAAATGAGTTATCACCTATTTTGTGCATTCCCATTATTGGAAGTAAGTCTAATTTACATCCGAAGAGGTAAATAGCAAGCAATGCAAGCCAAAATGTAGGTACTGCAAGTCCTGCCGATGCTGCTGTATTTATCACTCTATCAATCTTTTGATTTTTATGATAGGCTGCAAATAGGCCTATTATTATAGCTAGAATAAAAGCCGTCATATACGATGGCAACACTAGTTTTATAGTATTTGGTATTTTTTCTTTTAAATCATCTTCTATTTTTGTATGCTTTACTAAAGAATATCCTAATTCACCTTTACATATATTTTGCACCCATCTTATATACTGAACAGGTACAGGATCGTTTAATCCATATTCTTCTCTCTTTGACCGTATCTCTTCTCTTGTCATTTTAGGAGTAGTAATTGCATCCACAGCATCGTATGGAGCAAGGTTTATAAGAGTAAAGCATATTGCCGTAATAGCTATTAACAACGGTATAGCTTGGGCTATTCTTTTTATTATATACTTAAACACGTTTTCTCCTTTCAAAAAAAGAGGAGACTTTTCAGCCTCCCCATTTTACTCAATTATTTAAAATAAAGTTTTGACATATCTTCAAAAGTAAATATTGGTGCTAGACCTGCATCTTCTATTCCTTCTAATGATGGATTTGTAACTAATATTCTTAAGTTAGTTCCAAATGGATAGAATAAGGCTTCATCAGCTACTAACTTCTGAGCTTTATTGTATATTTCTTTTCTCTTAGCTGGGTCAGTTTCTGCTCTACCATCAGCGAATAACTGATCAAGTTCTTCGTTTGCATAGTTTATCATCTGTCCAGTTCCGAACATACCATTGAATCCATCTGGATCTATAGTCATTATGTATCCACCTAAGTACATATCATAAGTTTTATCTTCGTTGTTGTAAGCAGTTTCCATATATCCTGCCTGGTCTAAACCACAAAGTTCAACTTCTATTCCTATTTCTTTAAGTTCAGCCTGTATAACCTGAGCCTGTGCAGTCTGAGCTGAATCATCTCCTATGTAGCATATTTTTAATGCTTTAGGTCCATTTTTAACTAATTCTTTAGCTTTTTCTACATCCTGAGTATACTGTTCAACATCTTCTGAATAGAATCCGTTGTTTGGAGGTAAGAATGATACACTTGGCTGTGCATAATCTAAAGAAGTATAAGAAGCTTTTAATATTTCATCTCTATTTAAAGCATATAATATACCCTGTCTGAAGTTCTTATCCTGCATACTGTCAGCTACTCTGTTTAATCTAACATAAGCTACTCTACCTTCACTGTATGTACTAACTTTGAAATCATCCATTCCGTCTAATTCATTTGGGAGCATAACCCATCCATCTATTTCACCATTCTGAAGTGCTGCTTTAGCTGTTTCTGGGTTAGTTATTATCTGGAATATAACATTAGGTATTTTAGCTTCACCATTTACATAGTTAGGATTTGCTTTACATTTTATATATTCACCTGATTTATATTCTTCGAATATATATGGACCACATCCAACTACTGCGCCTTCACCTTTGTTTAAGTCCATATCTAATGAATCTTTTCCTTCAAATACATGTTTTGGTAAAAGACTTACATTTGATATATTTTCTGGCATACTTGCTGCAACTGAAGGTAATTTGAATTCTACAGTTGTATCATCTACTTTTTTAACTTCTACATTTTTATCATTTACTTTTAACATACCAGATTCATCCTGAGCCATGTATGTTTCAAAAGTATAAACAACGTCGTCAGCTGTTAAAGGTTTTCCGTCTGACCATTTTGTATCAGCTTTTAGTTTACAAGTATAAGTAAGTCCATCTTCTGATGGTTCAAAGCTTTCTGCTACATAGTAATTGTAATTACCATCTGCAGCTATTGTGAATAATGGTTCATTCACTGTTTTAGCTAATGTCATTGATGTTCTGTCATCAGCTGTAAAATAATTTAATGTGTTTCCACAGTCATCAGATACAGCATATGTGAAAGTATCTTTTGCTGCACTATCTGATGCGCCTTCATCGCTTTTTCCACATCCTGTTAGCATTGTAGCGAACATTGCTCCACATAAAAGGATGCTTGCAATTTTTCTTTTCATGATTTTCCTCCTCATAAGAAAATTTTTTACCCATATATAATCTTACATATAAAAAATTTTTATATCAAGATAAAAAATATCAATTACTATTGTAATTACCAATACTTATTTATATAATTATAGGGAAAACCTATGAAAGCACTAAAAATTATTAGTTTATATACTAAATAGGTTTTATTTTTTAAAAAGACTATAAAAATTACTATATATTTTTATAGCAAAGAGTTGATTACTTGTAAACACTCTTCTATTAGCATTTAAGTTCTCTATTGATTTCTTCAAGACATTCAGTAAACGCACTTTTGCTGCTGCTCTTTTTTCTAAAAATAGGGATACTCTGTTTCTTCGCCTTCATCTCAACTATATTGCATATCTTATGTGATACCGTAGAAGTCAATATTACAACAGCATCAGGATTACCTATTGAACTTGCCAACTTATTTGCCTTTTTGGTACAGACTTTTGTTTTAAAGCCTAACTTTTTACCCATTTCAAGATAATCTTTCTCCATTCTTTCGTGTCCGCCTACAACTAAAATACTCATAATCTTTTCCTCCTAAAATTTTTTTATTTTTATTTTTCTCATTAACTTTCTGTTTGATAATCATTATTATATAATTTATATTATCATTCGATGAATATTCAGTCAATAAATCTCGGCGAAACGATAATTTTTTTCGTTTTTTGCATAAAAAATAGAGTACCTAATAGTACTCTATTCCTTCCATTGTGTTTCCTCAGCAATTTCAAAAACAACTATTATCCAAACATAATTATCGTTAATTTTTTTTAGCAAAAATTTATTTATCAGTATAAAAATCTTGCTTAACTTTTTTATCTTTTATAGATATTTTTTTCTCATATCTTTATTAACTTAAGATTTATATTGAAAAGATTTATAATACTAGTGTATAATTAAATTAATATATGTAGTTTTATTTTAGAAAAAATCATTTTGGAATAAAATTCAAAATATGCATATATATTTTCTTATAAAAAATAAAGGAGGTAAAAATGGATCAAAACGAAAAAATTAAACCCAGTGGTAAAGCCCTTATTCCTTTCGCTGTATTTATATTCTTATATCTTGGCGTAGGTATCATATTAGAAACATCAGGAACAGAGATGGCATTTTACCAGCTACCAGCACCAGTTGCAATAATTGTCGGTGTTGTTGTAGCATTCATTATATTTAAAGGAAGTATAGAAGAAAAATTCTCTCAGTTTGCAAAAGGATGCGGAAATGAGAACATCCTTATAATGTGCTTTATATATTTATTCGCAGGTGCATTTGCAACAGTTGCAAAATCAATGGGAGGTGTTGATTCTACTGTCAACCTTGGATTATCATTTATCCCAGCTCAGTATATAACTGCTGGCCTGTTCGTCATCGCGGCTTTTATATCTGTAGCAACAGGAACTTCTATGGGAACAATAAGTACAGTTGCTCCAATAGCAATTGCAACAGCAGAAAAAGCTGGATTAAATATGACTCTTATAGTTGCTGCAATCATAGGTGGTGCAATGTTTGGCGACAACCTATCTGTAATATCAGATACAACAATTGCCGCAACTAGAACTCAGAACTGCGAATTAAAAGACAAATTCAAGGTAAACTTCTACATAGCTTTACCAGCAGCAGTTCTTACATTTGTACTTTTAATAATATTTGGTAAACCAGAAACTATAGTTCCTATACAGAAGCTAGATTACAACATAGTCAAAGTTATACCTTATATACTAGTTTTAGGACTTGCTGTATCAGGATTCAACGTATTCCTTACTCTAGGTGTTGGAACAGTTGTAGCAGGTATAGTTGGTATGGCTTACGGAGATTTAACTCCACTTACATTTGCACAGAATATATACGCTGGATTTACAGGAATGAACGAAATATTCTTGCTTTCAATGTTTACTGGTGGTCTTGCCCACATGGTTACTCAGCATGGTGGACTTCAGTGGATATTAGAAAAAATTCAGTCTGTTGTTAAAAGTGAAAAATCAGCTCAGATTGGTATATCTGCAATAGCTGCAGCTGCTGACATGGCAGTTGCAAACAACACAGTTGCAATAATAATAACTGGGCCAATAGCTAAAGAACTTAGTAAAAAATATAAAGTAGATCCAAGAAAATCTGCTTCATTACTAGATATATGGACTTGTATATTCCAGGGATTTATCCCTTACGGAGCACAGATATTACTTGCAGGAAGCTTAACAGCAGGTGCAGTTAGTCCACTTGCACTATTCCCATTCCTATGGTATCAGCAGCTTCTAGCAGTATTTACACTGATATCTATGTTTATCCCTTACGCAGATGGTTTAATAAAGAAAAAACCTTGGAACTGGGAACTAGATAAAGCAGAAGAAATAACTGAATAACACAAAAAAAGACTAGTTAAATTTTGCTCCAGTCCTCAGCGCCTCGTAACATTGAAATGTGTTACATAAATGGACGAGGCGCTGAAGCCTGGAGAGCAAATAATCGTGATTGCGTGCTCATAAAAAAGGCCATTGCAAAATTGCAACAGCCTATTTCTATCTATAGTAATTCATTCAATTATATAGCTCTAGTGTATTCTTTTAACCATTCTCTTTCTTCTTCAGTTAGATGTGGTCCTATTTTTTCAAATACCTGAGCATGGTAGTTATTCAACCATTCTCTCTCAAACTTAGTCATCTCATCTGGATTTATACCATCTAAATCTATTGGAGCAAATGTTATTGTTTCGAAGTGCATAAACTGTCCAAACTCATTCTTTTCTCCCTTAGTAACTATCATTTCATTTTCTATTCTTATACCATGAGATCCCTCAACGTACACACCAGGCTCATTAGTTAAAACCATACCTTCTTCAAATTTATGGTGTTCGTTTTTAGATTTAACTATCTGCCATCTAAATCCTGTTGGTGGTTCATGTATGTTAAGAAGGTATCCTACACCATGTCCTGTACCGCATTTAAAATCTATATCTAAGTCCCAAATTGGTCCTCTTGCTATTGCATCTAAGTTATATCCAAAGCATCCGTATAAGAATTTCGCTCTTGATAAATTCAGCATACCTCTAACAACTGCTGTGAAGTGAGTTTTTAATTCATCGGCAACTGGTCCCATTACAAACGTTCTTGTTATATCTGTAGATCCTTCGATATATCCTCCACCAGTATCAGTTAAGAATAAATGCTCTGGAAGTACTTCAACATCTGATTCATCAGTTGGCTCGTAATGCATCATAGCTGCATGATCTTTATATGCACAAATTGGTGCAAAACTATCTCTTATATAGCCTTCCTGTTCTTTTCTGAATTCTTCAAGCTTTCTAGCTGCACTCATTTCAGTTATTTTTATCTTACCTACATTAGTTTTCATCCAATGCATTAATTTTGTAACAGCTATACCGTCTTTTATATGAGCATTTTTTATATTTTCAAGCTCAACATCATTTTTCATAGCTTTCATAAGTATAGTTGGGTTCTGATGTTCTATCTTTTCAACACCTTCTGGTATATTATTGTAAAGTGCGTAATTTAACTTCATTGGGTCAATCATAACACTTTCACCAGCTTTAAGGTTCTTAACTTCTTCATAAATATCATTGTATGGACGAACTGTTATATTATTTTCAGCAAGAAGTGCTTTTGCTTCGTCGTTTAATTTATTTTCATCTATAAATAAATCCATGCCATCAAGTTTAACTAAAGCGTATGAGAATATAAGTGGATAATAAACAACGTCATTTCCTCTCATATTAATTAACCAGCAAACATCATCTAAAGATGCTATTATATGTGCTGTAGCTCCATTTTCTTTCATAACATTTCTAACTCTCTCAAGCTTAGAAGCTACACTTTCACCTGTATATTTTTCATCAAGCACAAAAACAGGCTCTTTAGATATTTCTGGTCTATCTTCCCAAACATCACCTACTAAATCGCATGAATACTCTATTGATATATTCTTAGGAGCAAGAGCTTTTTCTAAATCCTGTCCTTCTTCCATAGAAACAACACGTCCATCAAATGCTACCTTACCATTTTCTGGAACTATCTGTGCAAGATACTCTTCCATAGTTGGAACACCGTCTTCAAACATATGGAATAAAGAAATTCCACTTCCCTCTAACTGTTTCTCAGCCTGAGTCCAATATCTACCGTCAGTCCAAAGACCAGCCTCATCCTTTGCTATCATAACAGTCCCATAAGAACCATCAAATCCAGAAATAAACTCTCTGCATTTAAAATACTCTCCTGCATTCTCACTCTGATGGAAATCTGCTGTCGGAACTATATAAGCATCTATCCCATTCTGCTCCATAAGAGCACGAAGTCTTGCTATTCTATCTGCTACCTTCATCTAAAAAGCCCTCCTTAAAATCAAATATAAAACCTCTTGTGAAAAAAATAATTCACTCTTTAATAATAACATAAAATTTTAGAAAATTCAAACTTATGAAAATAATATTATAATCTAAAAAACACACTCCAAATATTCCTTACAAATCTATATTTACAAACTTCAAAACAACTCTCTCTACATGCACCGATAAAATTATTACCTATATAAAAAAAGTGGCTATTCACAAAATTTGCAACCAAACCTTTTTAAATTAATCTTTTATAAAATTACTAACTTAAAAAGAGGTTGTTACAAATTTTTGTAACAACCTCTAAACTTTCGCTTTATGCTATTCACAAGATTGGCTTTAGTAGCAGTAATTTTGTGTGTGAGCACATATTAAATCGCATCGACAATTCTGCAAGCGCCCCATAACATTGAAATGTGTTACATAAATGGATGGGGCGCTGAAGCCTGGAGAGCGATTAATAGTGCGAAATACACAAAATCTGCGCTAAAGGCTTTTGCGAATTAATTTTTACATTGGTAATATTTTATCGTGTATGTATCCATCTCTTACACCATTTTTTACTACAACTACTTCATCAACACCAGACATTGTACAAATAGTATTAAGAACAACCAAACTTGGTATAATATTATTCATACGATCTGGAAGTATTCTCTCAAGAATATCTACATCGCTCTTTCTTGGATCCGAAAATCTCTCTGTAAGCTGATTAAGCTCTTTAATAGGAATATAATACTTATTTGACTTCTTCTTAGTCACATAAATATATCTATGAATCTTTGCTGCAGCTCTTGCAGTACCACCCATTAAATACATAACCCTATGGTTATTTCCTTTAAAAATCTTAGAACTCTTAACACTAGCTTTTACACAATCCTCGATTTCTTTTATCTCATCAAGTGTAGGATATACCATAGAAACAAATTTATTTCTCATCTCAAGACCACCAAGTGGTAAAGAAACTGAGTCTATAACCTGTCTGTCTTTAAACTTGAATATCTGCACACTTCCTCCGCCTAAATCAAGTCCCATACCGCTTCTGTCTTTTACAACCTGGCTAAGACCGATATAGTCGTAATATGCTTCCTGTTCTCCAGTTATTATTTCTGTATTCTCTACAATCTTTTTCATCTCAGAAACAACATAAACACTATTATCTACCTTTCTAAGTGATGCAGTTGCAAAGCAGAATACCTCTGCGCATCCAAGTAATTCACAGATTTTAGCAAATCTATTTAATACTTTTAAAAGTCTTTCAAGACCTTCTTCCATAAGATTACCATTCTGTATAAAGCTTAGTATTACAGAAAGTTCCTTTTCTTTTAGTATAATCTTTATCTCTGTTCCCTTTAATTCAAAAATTATTAATCTAATCGTATTTGATCCTACATCTATTATTCCATATCTCATCGACATTACTCCAATCTTTCTTCGTTTTGAGTAGAGTCTAATTATTTATCTCGCATCTCTAATTCCTTATAAGCTCTTTCAAAGAAATACTCCTGTGAATTTAAAGGTGCACCTTCCTGTTTAACGTGTTTGTATGTACCGTCTTTAAGAAGTTTTCTCGCTTTAACATTATCTGTGTACATTATTGCAAAGTCTTCAAGAATTCTCTTCTTAATATCTGGATCTAAAATAGGTGCTGCTACCTCTACCCTTCTCATAGTATTTCTTGACATTAAATCTGCAGATCCTATATAAACTTTACTATCGCAACCTTCACCAAATATATACACACGAGTGTGTTCTAGGTAACGGCCAACTATACTTATAACTTCTATATTTTCTGTAATACCCTCTACTCCTGGTATTAAGCAGCATATACCTCTTACAATAAGCTGAACTCTAACCCCAGCTCTAGAAGCTTCTATAAGTTTATTCATAATTCCCTTATCAGTTAGAGAATTCATCTTTATACCTATATATGCTGGTGCTCCATGTTCTGCCTTGACAATTTCATTGTCTATCATATCCATAATAGGCTGTCTTAAACAAAGTGGAGATACTAGCAATAGGTCTGATTTTTCTACAACTTCTCCAAGAGATAATCTATCAAAAACTCTACCTGCTTCGTGTGCGATTCTCTTATCAGCAGTCATTAAGCAGTAGTCTGTGTATAATTTTGCTGTTTTTTCGTTGTAATTTCCTGTACCTATCTGAGTTATGTATTTTATTCCTTCATCAGTCTTTCTTGTTATTAGACATAATTTAGAATGAACTTTTAATCCAGGTAGTCCATAAATTACTCTACATCCAGCTTTTTCAAGTCTTCTTGACCAGTTTATATTATTTTCCTCATCAAATCTAGCTCTTAACTCAACTAATACAACAACTTCCTTACCGTTTTCAACTGCATTTGAAAGTGCATCTACTATCTTACTATCGCTTGATAGTCTGTAAAGTGTCATCTTTATAGACACAACAGTTGGATCTTCAGATGCTTCATATAGCATATCTAAGAAAGGCTTCATACTGTTGTACGGATAGTATAAAAGTTTGTCCTTTTCTTCAATCTGTTCTATTATAGAACGTCTTGATGAAATATCAGGCGATTTCTGAGGAACTCTCTTTTCATAGAATAACTCTGAATGATTTCTAAGCTTATCCTGTATCTTTCTAGTGAAAGAAAATTCAAGCGGTGAATTAGAATAGAATATACTATCATCATCTAAGCCTACGTATTTTCTAAGAGTTTTTAACGCTGAACTATTAAGCTCTCTTGACATTTCCATTCTAACTGGCGCAAGTTTTTTTCTTTTCTTAATTAGCTTTTTCATTGTATCTCTGTAATCTAAATCTTCGTCGTATACTGTTTCCTCATCAATATCGGCGTTTCTAGTTATTCTTATAAGAGATTTACTCTTAACTTTATACTTTTTAAATATTTTAGTTACAAAGTGAAGAATTAGCTCTTCTGCCAAAATATATTTTCTATCATCAGATGGAATTTGAATTAATCTTTCAAAAACATCACCTGAACAAGGAACTATACCTAATTTTTCTGTTCCATTCTTACCTTCTAAAGAAACTATTGCGTATATTTCTTTTTCCTTTAAGAATGGGAATGGCTGTCTTTTTCCTATTATTTGAGGAGAGATAAGAGGTCTTATTTCTGAATCAAATAATTTTTCTAGCGCTTCCTCGTCTTCAAGAGTTAGTGCCTTACTGTATTCATTTTCTAAATCTTCAACACAGTCCCCCGCTGCATTGCATTTTACCCTTGAATGAAAGTCTACTAGCTCGATTCCAAACTCCTTAACTTCTCTCATTAAATTATTGTAAGCATCGTCTTTTAACTCATTTAATTTTTTTGTATATTTTACAATTTCTTTAATCTCCTCTTCAGGAGTCATATTTGTTTTACTATCCCTAGAATCTGGATCTACTATCATCTGATCGTATAATGATCCGACTCTTACCATGAAAAATTCATCTAAATTGCTCTGGAATATAGACACAAATGTCAGCCTTTCCATTAAAGGAACTGACGGATCCATCGCCTCTTCAAGCACTCTTTTGTTGAATTTTAGCCATGATATTTCTCTGTTATCATAGTATTTTTTAGTCATTTTTCTCTCTCCCAACATCTTTATTTTATAGATATCATATTTATCTGATTGCTATAAACATTAGTAAAATTATCACATAATTATAATACTAACACTTATAAAAAAATCATTATAGTAAGCAATCGTTAAAAGAGAGTTAAAAAAATTTAACAAGATTTTGAGTTAATCAAGCTTTTCTTAACTTTGTTATGAATATAGTCTATCATAATTTTCAGAATATTGCACGTTTATATAGCAAATTTATTTTAATTGCTATAATAATTTTTCTTTTGAGAAATCTATTAAAAATGCTCCCAGTGGTGCAGTTATTATTATCGCAAGTACTGCGATTGATAGAACAAGTTTTCCACAATTTAGTCCTACAGCAAGTGGTACAGATCCTATAGCAGCTTGAACAGTTGCCTTTGGAAGATATGAGAACACGCAGAATAATCTTTCTTTAGGGTTTAATTCTGTTCCAATCATACAAATAAATACACCTATTGAACGAATTGCAAGTGCGATAAATATCATAACAACCGCTGTAAATCCTGCACCCATTGTGTATCTTATATCAACTGCAGCTCCAACAAGTACGAATAAAACAACTTCTGCAGCTATCCAAATTTTACCAAATTTCTCCTGAAGTCTAACCTTTACAATATTTGTACTCTTCATCGCAAGTACTAAAGCCATACTTGTTACAGCAAGTAATCCCGATACTGCAACTCTTCCTTTTAAATAATCTTCAAGTGCAACAAGTAAGAATGATACTGCCAAAATAATTATGACTTTTGTGCTGTTTCTGATTAGATGTTCTTTATTGTATCTGTACTCAAAGAATCTATAAAGAATTAATCCAACAATAGCCCCAATTAAAATTCCAGATACTATCGAAATGGGTATATCTGCAAAACTAGCTAAATTAACCCCTTCTCCTTGATTCATAGCTAAGAATGTACTGAAAAGCACAATTACAAATACATCATCAAAAGATGCCCCAGCTAAAATCATCTGAGGTATTCCCTTCTTTGTCCCGAGATTATTATCCATCAAATCAACCATTCTAGGAACTACAACTGCTGGAGATACTGCACTAAGTACTGCTCCAATTAGTGCTGCCTCTACTCTGCTGACACCAAATAAAATTGGTGCAAATATTACATATCCAATTATTTCAAATGTAGCTGGAAGAAACGACATTAAAAGTGCAGGTCTACCAACTTTTTTTAAGTCCTTTAGGTCTAGTGATAACCCAGCTTTGATTAAGATGATGATAAGAGCCATTTTTCTAAGCTCCGATGATATGTTTAGGATTGAGCTATCTAAAAAATCCAGTACATAAGGACCTAAGATTATCCCAGTTACAAGCATTCCTATAATTCTTGGAATTTTAATTTTTTCACATATAGATGCCAAGCTCATTCCCACTAAAAAAATTAAAGCAAGTGATACTAACATTAAATTCCTCCTTTTTGTTTTTAAACGCAAAAAAGCTGATGGTTTCTGCGTGGTTGCAGAAGTCATCAGCTCGATAAGCGGTTTAGGTTTCCCAAGGGAGACATTCATTCCCTTTTTAAGTTATATTTATAATTTATATTACTTTACTTAAAAAATCAAGAAATATTTTAAATAGCCATCCAAAAGGCTCCACTATAACACCAGACTTTTATTGTATGATATTATAAATTTAAGAAAGGAGCTGAATTGCACGAACACCTACACAACATCTGACGTTGCAAAAATAATCGGAATCCATCCAAATACAGTAAGATTGTATGAAGAATGGGGATTCATATCAAAAGTTGAACGAAAAGAAAATGGATATCGTATATTCACAGACTTACACATAGATCAATTTAAATTAGCCAGAAACATATTCAAAATAGAAATTATACAAAATGGGCTTAGAAAACAAGCAATAGAAATAGCTAAAACTTCTGCAAAGTGTGACTTCTATAAGGCTATAGACATAACAAATGAATATATTCTAAAAATTATAAACGAAAGAAAAAACGCAGAAGAAGCCATTGAAATGGTAAAAAGACTAATATCAAAAGACGTAGATGAAAATATTACAATGAAGAGAAAGGAAGTTTCTGATTATCTAAATATTTCAATAGATACACTGAGAAATTGGGAGCTAAATGGGTTAATAAGCATAAAACGAAAAGAAAACGGATATAGAGTTTATACAAATGAAGATATAATTAGATTAAAAATTATTCGTTCTTTAAGATGTGCAAACTATTCCCTTTCTGCAATTCTTAGAATGCTCAATGTAGTTTCTGAAAATCCAAATATAGATATAAAATCCTAAAAATTATTTAGATCTTGTCAATAAATTTGGATTAGATGAATGTTTATCAAAATTTATTTCGGATTTATCTGGAGGTCAAAAGCAAAAGTTGTTTATTATTTTGGCACTTATAGGTAATCCAGAAATTGTATTCTTAGACGAATTAACAACTGGTTTAGCTCCTAGAGCAAGGCGTGATGTATGGAAATTTTTAGAATCTCTAAAAAAAGAAGGACTTACAATCTTTTTAACATCACATTTTATGGATGAGGTTGAAGTGTTATGCGATAGAATATCAATCCTAAAAGATTCTGAATTTATATTTAGTGGAAGTGTTGCAGAGGCTATCGAAAATAGTCCTTATGAAAAATTTGAAGACGCTTATTTATGGTATACAGGGGAGGAAAATTAATTATGATAAAAACTTACACAACTATACTTAAAAATGAATTAAAATTATCTTTTCGTGGAATAGATATGTTTATATTTGCTATATGCATGCCTTTAGTAGTAATTTCACTCATAGGTATGTTTTGGGGTAATAGACCTGCATTTGAAGGTGCTAACTACTCTTTCTTTGAGCAATCTTTTTCAGCAGTTTGTACAATAGCAATCTCTGCAGGTGGACTAATGGGGCTGCCTCTAGTTATTTCTGATTATAGAAGTAGAAAAATTTTAAAACGATTCAAGGTTACTCCAATAAGCCCAGTTATGATTTTAATTGTCCAACTTACAATCTACGCACTGTATGCATTGGCATCACTAGTATTTGTATATTTTATAGCTGCTGTATTTTTCAATTTTAGATTAACGGGATCTTTTGTGAAATTCTTTTTATCTTATATTTTAGTTATGTACTCTATGTTTAGTATAGGATTAATGGTTGGAGGAATTGCAAAAGATGTAAAATCTGCAGGGAGTATCGCAAGTGTTTTATACTTCCCTATGATTATTTTCTCTGGATCAACAATTCCTTATGAAATAATGCCTTCACTTCTTCAAAAGTTTGCAAATATTTTACCGTTATCTCATGGTATCAAACTTTTGAAATGTACTTCTTTAGGATTACCAGTTGGAAATGTTGTATTTCCAATTGCTCTTATGATTGGAATTTCTGTGATTTGTTCAGGAATAGCTATAAAATTCTTTAAATGGGAATAATAAAAAGGCTGCTTGTAAAATTTTTACTTGCAGCCTTTTTTAGTATGACGGGCATGCTATTAATCTGTGGTGAAAGTCCATAAAAG
>SAMEA3387515__coassemble_2222_pt1 | contig 19001 bp, 10 predicted proteins | sample SAMEA3387515__metabat2_high_PE_011 | metagenome-assembled genome bin SAMEA3387515 (sample SAMEA3387515) | Felis catus | biome: Faeces | place: United Kingdom | collected 2012 | reverse complement strand
AGAATAAGAGCGAAATATCTAAAATGAGTACATTTGTATATATTTTTAGAACCAGGTGGACGAATGGAAAAAAACTTTACACATCTTCATGTGCATACAGAGTATAGTTTGTTAGACGGATTCTCTAGGGTAAAGACTCTTGTAAAAAGAGCTAAAGAAAAAGGGATGACTGCCGTTGCAATAACTGACCATGGATGTATGTTTGGAGCGATAGATTTTTACAAGGCTGCAAAGGCTGAAGGAATTAAGCCTATAATTGGATGTGAAGTATACACAGCACCGAGAAAGCTTACAGATAAAGATCCAAACTACGACAAGCATCAAGGTCATCTAGTACTTTTGGCTAAAGACATGACAGGATATAAAAACCTTATAAAAATAGTATCTAAGTCGTATGTAGATGGTTTCTACTATAAACCTAGAACAGATATGGACGAGCTTAAAAAGCACAGTCAAGGCTTGATAGCACTTTCTGCGTGTCTTGCTGGTGATGTCCCAAGAGCCATAATGAACGGAAATTACGACAAAGCTAGAAAACTAGCTATGGAGTATAGGGACATATTTGGCAATGGTAACTACTACCTAGAAATACAGGACCATGGGCTTCCAGAGCAGAAACAGGTAAACACAGAAGTAGTTAGACTATCAAGAGAATTAAATATTCCACTGGTTGCGACAAATGATGTGCATTATGTGGATAAAGACGACGCAAAAATTCAGGATATACTTATGTGTCTTCAGATGCAGAAGACTATAGACGACGAAAATAGAATGAAATTCCCTAGCGACGAATTTTACTTAAAGAGTAGAGAAGAAATGGAACAACTATTCCCAGAGCTAGAGGAAGCTTTAGATAATACAAATGAAATTGCGGAGAGATGTAATGTAGAATTTGAATTCCACAAATATCATCTTCCAAGATACGATGTTCCAGAGGGATACACTACTAATGGATACTTTAGAGAACTTTGTCAAAAAGGACTTGTTGAAAGATATGGAGAAGATTGTCCTGAGGAATACAAAGAAAGACTTGAGTACGAGTTAAATACAATAGAAAATATGGGATATGTTGAGTACTTCCTTATAGTTTGGGACTTTATAAACTTTGCAAAACAGAACAATATAATGGTTGGACCTGGTAGAGGTAGTGCTGCAGGTTCTATAGTTGCATATACTTTAAAAATAACAGATATAGACCCAATGAAGTACAGCCTACTGTTTGAAAGGTTCCTAAATCCAGAGAGGGTATCAATGCCCGATATAGATATCGACTTCTGCTACGAAAGACGTGAAGAAGTTATAGACTATGTAAAAAGAAAATACGGAGAAGACCATGTCGCGCAGATAATAACATTTGGTACAATGGGTGCAAAAATAGCGATAAGAGACGTCGCTAGGGTTTTAAATGTATCTTATAATAAAGCTGACCAAATTGCCAAAGAAATTCCATTTGAACTTGGAATGACTATAGACAAAGCAATGGACAGCAATCCTACGCTTGTAGATTTATATGAGTCTGACGCAGAGGCGAGAGAGGTAATAGATATCTCTAAAAGATTAGAAGGTACTCTAAGACATGCATCTACACATGCAGCAGGTGTAGTTATAGCTAGAAATCCTGTAGACGAATATGTGCCACTTTACAAACATCAGGACTCTATAACTACTCAGTTTACAATGACTACACTTGAAGAACTAGGACTTCTAAAAATGGACTTCTTAGGACTTAGAACGCTGACAGTTATTAGAGATGCGCTAGATTTAATTGAATTAAACAGGGATATAAAAGGATACACAGAGCATATAGACTTTTCAAAAATGGAATACGATGACGATGAAGTATTTGAAACATTATCTCAAGGAAATACACTTGGTGTATTCCAGCTAGAAAGTTCTGGTATGAGAAACTTCATGAAACAGCTAAAACCAAATAGCTTTGAAGATATTGTAGCCGGTATATCTCTATTCAGACCGGGCCCAATGGACTCAATTCCAACATATATAGAAAATAAAAACAACCCAGAAAATGTAACATACATAAACGACAAGCTAAGACCTATACTAGAGGTAACTTATGGGTGTCTAGTATATCAGGAACAGGTTATGCAGGTTGTTAGGGATCTTGCTGGATATAGCTATGGTCGAAGCGACTTAGTTAGAAGAGCAATGAGTAAAAAGAAAATGGACGTCATGGAAGAGGAAAGACAGTACTTCATACATGGAAAATTTGACGATGAAGGAAATATAGAAATTCCTGGATGTATAAGAAATGGAATTTCTGAAGAAGATGCAAATAAAATTTTCGACGATATGATAGACTTTGCAAGATATGCGTTCAATAAATCCCATGCAGCTGCGTACGGGGTTTTAGCATATGAAACAGCATACTTAAAAGTGCACTATCCAGTTGAGTTTATGGCAGCTCTTATGACTAGTATAATGGGCAACTCAGATAAAGTCGTCGAATATATAAGAGAATGTAATGTTATAGGAATTCCTGTAAATCCACCGGATATAAACAAGAGTTTTGCAAAATTCTCTGTTGAAGGCGATAGTATAAGATTCGGACTTGCTGCGGTTAAAAACGTAGGGGTAAATGTAATAGAAAATATCGTAAAAGAAAGAGAAGAAAACGGAGAATTCAAAGACTTTGTAGACTTTGCAAAAAGACTAGACTCAAAAGATACAAATAAAAGAATGATAGAAAGTCTTATCAAGTGCGGTGCATTTGATCAAATAAGTGAAAATAGAGCTACACTTATGGCTGGATATGAATCAGTACTAGAAAGTATCTCTATGGATAGAAAGAAAAATGTCCAAGGACAGATTTCTCTATTTGACGCATTCTCTGCACAAGTTGAAGAAGCTCCAGAGATGCAGCTTTCTACAAAATTACCTGTTTTAAGGGAATTTAGCGAAAAAGAAAAACTGAATATGGAAAAAGAAGTACTTGGAATGTATCTTAGTGGGCACCCACTATCAGAGTACAAATCTGAGCTAGATAGAAAAACTAGTATAAATATGAAAAAAATAAACGAATTAAAAGAGGACGAGAAAACATACATGAAGCTTCACGATAGAGAAGTAATCATGGGTGGAATGGTAATCGCCAAGAGAATAATGACGACTAAGAGAAATGAAATAATGGCGTTTATTACACTAGAAGACCTATATGGAGCTATAGAGGTTGTAGTATTCCCTCAGACTCTTAAAAAATTCAACATACTTCTAAACGACGACAGCATAATCTTAATCAAAGGAGCAATAAGCATCGACGGCGATGAAGCAAAATTAATTGCTAGAGATATAAAAGATATCAATGAAGAGTACCGGTTTAATAGTGAAAAAATATCTTTTGATTTAAAGGGTAATTCAAACAAATCTAAAAGTAAGCAGATGAACGTCAGAATAGATACTGTAGGTGATGAAGAATTACTTATGAAAGTATTTAAAATAACTAGAAAATATCCTGGAAAAGATAGACTAATACTTCTACCTAAAGATCAAAACATAGATATGGATAAACCAATAACTTACAAGGTTCCAGGAATGTATATAAATGCAGACGAGGAACTAAAGAAAGAGTTAGGAAGTTTAGTTGGTAAATTAAATATAGAGATTGAAGAGATATAGCTTTAATTATTAAAAAAATATAAAAAACATTAAATTTGAAAAAAATAAATATTATTATAGAAAAAACCACCTTTATATAAAGGTGGTTTTTTCTACAGATTGATTATTTTAAATTAGAGGATAATTTAAAATATCTTTAAAGTGGTTAGTTAGTAAATTAAAATTTTAGAATCTTAATTTATGTTATATTAGGTATTGAGTTCATATATATTATATTAAAAAAAAAACAATCTGTAAACACCATAAAATATATACTGGGTACAAAAAAAGAAGTGATAATAGAAAAAAACTATGTATAATCAAAATAAAAGCGCTTTATTGTAATAAATAATAAATATACTCAAAAATAACAATCGTTTTCCTTTAAAAAATAATGTTTTTTTATTAACGATATTTTTATATTATCAGAATAATAAATTTAATTTCCATACAAAGTATAATATCCGTTATAAGAAAATAAAAAATATAAAAATATATTATAAAATAAAAAAACAAACAGAAATAATACTAAATATTAAAGTTAAAGTAAAATAAATGATACTTTATAATATAATGTTGTAAAAAATAAATAAATTAAAAAAGTGTTAGTTTTTTTGGATAAAAAAGAACATAGCCATAGCATAATTGTATAGATAAAAAATGCTATGGCTATGTTTTATTGACATAAAAATATTTTTTAAAATTATATATTTACAATTGCCATGCTGACTATTGTAAGAGCAGCGGCAAGTTTTTCTTTTTTGCTAAGTCTTTCCTTGAATATTAGATAACTCATGAACATTATAAACACTATACCACCAGCGCTGAATATTGGATAAACAACAGCAGCTTCAAGTGTTTTTAGAGCATCTATAAGGAAGAATGAAGAGAACATATTTGGAATACCAACCCCGATACCAACTAAGCAGCTAGTAAGGTTGAATCCTTCTTTTCTATTCTTAAATAGCATACCTAAACTGAATATTGTAGCAGATATGAATACTATTAGTAGGAAGAAATTTTTATACTCTACTAATGCGTATTTCTGGAATACTTTATTCATAAAGTCTGCACATCCATAAAATACGAATAAAATTATCAGAATCGGTTTAAAATCTGACTCTTTTAAATTGGCAGGATTTACATTTATTATTAATATAGATGCAAAAGATAATACTATTCCCAACCATTTTATCGCCGATGGCATCTCATTCCATAAGAATATTGAAAATATCATAGGTACTAGAATTCCCATTTTTCCAAACATACCTGATATTGAAGGTCCGCATTCGTTTATACTCTTCTGATAAACGACGAAACCTATAAAGAATAAAAATCCTGTTATAATTCCAAGTAGTATTGAAGCTACGAAGCTTCCTTCTGGTGTAAGAGTCCCTGCAAAGTTCGCCATTGTTTTGGACATTATTCCGTCAAATGATGCTGGAACATTTAGACCAGACTTTGCAAGTGCTATTGCTGATATTACAGTAGCTGTTAAGTAGTTGAAAGTGGTTACAAGTGCTCTGTTGCATTCTTTTGATTCGCTGTATTTGAATATTAGAGCTATAGAACCACTGCATACTATTGCTAGTAATAGATAAAACATAAAAGTTTACCTCCTAAATTTTAGTTCAATTATAGATTATACAATAATTTTTTTATGATTTCTAGAAATTAAAAAATAAAAATAAAATGAATATAAATAAATGGCTTTTGTAGTAATATGTATATCCTAGTAACAGTATGATATAATAAAAGAAGATGAGAAAACGAGAGTATAGGAGGTTACTTGTTTCTCTTCAACTTAAAAGTTATTGAAAAGATAAAACCACCAGAGCTACGTCCAATATTTCGGTGGTTTTATTTTTTGTTATCAGATAGTTTATTTATGATAAAATCTAATTAGAAATAAAAATACTATAAAAATAATTAGGAGTAACGCTTATGAGTATAATAGATAGCGAATATTATAAAGTTAAAAAAATGTTGGGGCATAGACCTAGCAGAGTAGAATTATTTGAAAATATAGACTTTGAAACATATATAGAAATAAAGAAAAATAACAAAGAAAATATTTTTAAAGATTATATAGGATATTTAATGAGTATAGATGAATTAAACTGCAATGAAAAAGAAGAGATTGAAGGTTTTTGCTGGAGATTCATCAAGATGATAGAAAATACAAGAATGTCTAAAAGTTATAAGATGCCTTTTCTATTAGCATTTTATAATAATGGAGAATTAAAATCTAGAATAGACGATGAGGATTTGTATAAAAGTTTTAAAGAATTCTATTCGATAAAAGAAAATACTGCAGATATGTATGCTGATAAAAATACTGAAAAATTTGCACAGTGGGGAAGAGAAAAGTACGTGGAGTTGGCAAGACAAAATCCAGTTAAATATATGATAAAAAGTGGAAGTGAATTTTTTGAATTAGATAAAGATAAAATAGTAGTAAAGAGATTAGAAGAATTTAAAGATAATAAATTCTTTGTGGATAATATAAAAGATGCCATCGAATTTAGGACTAAGGAATACTATAAAACTAGATATGATGAGGTGAAAGATATGAGTTGTATATTTTGTGATATAAAAGAATATGTACTAGAAAACGAACTAGCATTTGCGATATTTGACAAATTCCCTGTAACAAAAGGGCATATGCTATTCATACCAAAAAGACACGTAGCAAACTTCTTTGATCTAACAAAAGAAGAAAGAGAAGCAATATTTGATTTAGTAGATGAAGGAAAAAAATTATTAGACGAAAAATACTCTCCAGACGGATACAATGTAGGTGTAAACGTGGGAGAATACTCTGGTCAGAGTGTAATGCATGTACATATTCATCTGATGCCGAGATACATTGGCGACACAAAATACCCTAAGGGTGGAGTAAGAGGGGTAATTCCTGAAAAAATGTCTTACTAAAAAACTAGATTGTATTTTAAAAACAAAATAATTTTTAATTAAAAGGGAGTATTTCAAAAAAATATTCCTTTTTTTATTGTTACTCATAAATGGCTTAAATAGTGTAAATTTAGGGATAAAGAGTAAACCTAAATATTTGATAACGGTACTAATAGTATAGCACATTTCAAATAGTAAACACCTAAGATGTATTTATAATATAAAGCAAAAGAAAATTCAAATTTAATGATAATTTAACGACTTTTTGTGATATAATAACACAAAATGGACTTTTAAGAAAAAGGACATTTTAATTTTTTAAAACTTGTGGGATAAAATTTAAATATAGGGACGGAAAACGTCCTCAAGAAAATTTAGATAGAATAGAAAAAAAGTCTTAGGAGGTATGACTAATGAAAACAATAGGTATTTTAACAAGTGGTGGAGATGCTCCAGGAATGAATGCTGCAATAAGAGCAGTTGTAAGATCTGGTATATACTACGGATGTAAAGTATACGGAATAAACAGAGGTTATAAAGGTCTTTTAGAAGAAGATTTAACAGAAATGAACCTTTCTTCAGTTGGTGACATAATCCACAGAGGTGGTACAATATTAAAATCTTCAAGATGTGAAGAATTCAAAACAGAAGAAGGTAGAAAATTAGGGGTAAAAGTACTTAAAAAATATGGAATAGATTGCCTAGTTGTTATAGGTGGAGATGGATCTTTCAACGGAGCTAAAAAATTAAGCGAAATGGGATTCCCAGCTATAGGTATACCAGGAACAATAGATAACGACTTAGAATACACAGATTACACAATAGGATTTGATACAGCTATGAATACTGTAATAGATGCTATAGGTAAAATAAGAGATACTTCTTCTTCTCATGAAAGAGTAAACATAGTTGAAGTAATGGGTAGAAACTGTGGAGACTTAGCTTTATACGCAGGTATAGCAGGGGGAGCTGAAACAATAATAGTTCCAGAAGTAGACGTTAAATTAGATGAAATAGCTTTAAGATTAAAAACAACTCAGAAAAGAGGAAAAAGACACAGTATAATAGTTATGGCTGAAGGTGTTGAAAAAGTTGGTAGTGCAGCAGACCTTAAAAAAGTTTTAACTGAACAGGCAGGAGCAGACGTTAGAGTAACTGTTTTAGGACATGTTCAGAGAGGTGGTAGCCCAACTGCATTTGATAGAATACTAGCAAGTAGATTCGGATACAGAGCTGTTGAATTATTATTAGAAGGAAAATCTTCAAGAGTTGTTGGTATAAAAGATAATAAAATAATAGACTTAGATATACAGGAAGCTTTAGCTATGCCAAAAACATTCAATAGAGAATTATACGAAATGGCAAAAGTACTTTCTATATAATAAATATAAAATTTGAAATAAGAGGAATAGGTTAGATTAAAAAAGATAATATCAGTTATATTTGTAACAGATAATACATATATATACGGTGGATTACATCTTACGGTGCAAAATTTATCCATCTATATCAGGAGGAAATATGTTAAACGATATAAAAAGAACAAAAATAGTTTGTACACTAGGACCAGCATCACAGAGTGAAGAAGTTTTAAAAGAGTTAATGCTTAATGGATTAAACGTATGTAGATTCAACTTCTCTCATGGTTCTCATGAAGAACACAAAGGAAGAATAGATATGGTTAAAAAAGTTAGAGAAGAACTAAACAAACCAATAGCTATACTTCTTGATACAAAAGGACCAGAAATAAGAACTGGTAACTTTGCAGACCCAGAAGTTCTTCTTGAAGAAGGATCTGAATTCACAATAACAATGGACGAAGTAGTTGGTACAAAAGAAATATGTACAGTAAGCTACAAAGGATTAGCAGATGACGTTAAAGAAGGCGACACTATATTAATAGACGATGGTCTAGTTGGACTTAGAGTTAAATCTGTTGAAAATGGAAACATAAAATGTATAGTAGAAAACTCTGGAATAGTTAAAAACCACAAAGGTGTTAACGTACCAGGAGTTAAAATAAACTTACCAGCTATAACACCAAAAGATATAAGTGATATAGAATTTGGTATAAAAGAAGGTATAGACATGATAGCTGCATCATTCGTTAGAAAAGCTTCTGACGTATTAGCTATAAGAGAAATACTTGAAAAAAATAACGCTGGAGATGTTTTAATACTTTCTAAAATAGAAAACCAGGAAGGTGTTGAAAACATAGATGAAATACTACAGGTTTCAGACGGTATAATGGTTGCAAGAGGTGACCTTGGGGTTGAAATACCAACTGAAGAAATACCTATAGTTCAGAAAATGATAATCAAAAAATGTAATGAATTAGCTAAGCCAGTTATAACAGCTACTCAGATGCTTGATTCTATGATAAGAAACCCAAGACCTACAAGAGCAGAAGTTACAGACGTTGCAAATGCTATATACGATGGTACAGATGCAATAATGCTTTCTGGAGAAACTGCTGCAGGTAAATACCCAGTAGAAGCTGTTAAAGTAATGGCTAGTATAGCTAAGAGAATAGAACAGACTTTAGATTACGATAGAATGTTAAAAGAAAAAGGTTCTAAAAATGTTACAGTAACAGACGCAATAAGTCACGCTACTTGTACTACTGCAGTTGACCTAAATGCTTCAGCAATAATAACATCTACTTCTTCAGGATACACTGCAAAAATGGTATCTAAATTCAGACCACAGGCTCCAATCATAGCAGCTACAAGCAATGAAGCAGTTATGAGAAGACTTGCATTAACTTGGGGAGTATACCCAATAAAATCTGCTTTAGCAGGAAATACAGATGAAGTTATAGAAAAATCTATAGAAGCTTCAATAGAAAGTGGATACGTTAAAAACGGAGAATTAGTTGTAATAACAGCTGGTGTTCCTGTTGGTGTAAGCGGAACTACTAACTTAATAAAAGTTCACGTTATAAGTGAAGTACTTGGAAACGGTGTTGGTATAGGAAATGGTACTGTTGAAGGTAGAGTTAGAATAGCAGATGCTAACGGAGAAATAAAAGACTTCAAAAAAGGCGATATAATAGTTGCTAAAACAACTGATAAAGATATGAACTGCTACATAGAAGAAGCAGCAGCTATAGTTACAGAATTCGGTGGAATGACTTCTCACGCAGCTATAGTAGGATTAAACCTTAATACTCCAGTTGTTGTATCAGTAGCTGGTATAACTAAAACTGTTAAAGATGGAGATATAGTAACAGTAGACGCTAAAGCTGGTATAATATACAAAGGATCTTCAAGAGTTTTATAAGAATTTAATAGAATTTGAACGTATAAAAAATGGGTTACTGTAAAATCAGTAGCCCATTTTTATTTATTTTTATTTAAGTGTATCGTGTGGAATATCAAAGTAATTAGCAACAAAGTAGATGAACGTTTTTGCTGCTGGAGATAGGTCTTTAAATTTTTTCATAGATATACCTATCGTTCTAAAATAATTTGGCTCTAGCGGTAAATACTGCAGTCTATTTTTTTCTCTTTCTATGGCAAGCTCAGGCAGTATACCAACTCCTAAGCCATTTTCTACCATTGATATGATAGAATAGTCATTTTGCGATGAAAATCTAAAAATAGGCTTTATATTTTCTTTTTTTAATATCTCAAATATACTATTGTCATAAGAAAGATCGGGAAGTATGAAATCTTCGCCATTAAAATCTAATATTGTAAAACTATTTGTGTTTTCTATATTATATGATTTTGGAAATATTGCAACGTATTTATCTTCTAGGATTGGCAAAAATTCCAAATTTCTATTGGTATCTATATTGTCTAAAGAGGAAAAGGCAAAGTCTACTTTAGATTCCAAAACCCAATTATACAACTCGCTAATTCCGCCTTCTTTTAGGTTGATTGTTATGTTTGGGTGCTCTAAGTTAAATTTATTTATAATATCAGGTAGCAAGTTTACTGAAATACTTGAAAGAGTACCTATATTTAACGAACCAACTTCTAGTCCTTTGATATTATATATAAACTGTTCTAGCTTTTCATTTTCAGACATAAGAGCCCTAACTTTTTGAAGAAAATCTCTCCCAATAGGTGTCAGATGAACGCCGTATCTATCTCTAATGAATAATTGAAGTCCTAGCTCCCTTTCAAGCCTCTTCATGGAATGACTTACACCAGACTGTGTATACCCAAGTAGCTCAGCTGTATATGAAATGTTATTTGTTTCTGCAACAGTAACAAATATTTTATAAGTATTTATATCCATTAAGTATCCCTCCTGATATTAATTTTTGTCATAACTATAATGAGAAAATGTCGCTTTTAATATATCAATTAAAAAAGTATACTATATGTGTAGTAGAAATTCAACCGAATAACACCAAATGAACAGCTTTTCACTGGGTATTCTGGGATTAAGCCCATGAAAGGTAAAAGTAAAAAGTAATTATGCATAAAATCAACGACTGAGCTGGTTGATAATATGCCTATCTGTATGGAGTTATATGTTATAACGCCCCAAAATAAGTCTTATAAAATAAAAAGTGCTGTTACATGCGAGCTTGGTAACTCTCTTGTAACAGCACTTTTTCTATATAATATTATTAATTACATGTTTTTAACTGCAGCAGTAAGTCCAGGAACTAACTGTTTCTTTCTTGAAACGCATCCTTCAACGAATACTCCCTGAGCTCCTTCAACGTTAAATGCTTCAGATATTACAGCATCTGGAGCTTTGTATATTAGGTAAGAACCTTCTTTGATTATATCAGTAACTGCAAGAACTAATAAATCAAAATCAGTAGAGTTTATGTAGTCAAGGAACTGATCCTGTTTAGCGAATATAGAGTCTATATCAAGAGTGAATACCTGACCTATACCAACTGATTTACCACTCATATCAAATTTTTTGAAGTCCATGTTTACTATTTCTTCTATTGAGTATTCATCAAGAGAAGTTCCGTATTTGAACATGTCCATTCCGTATTTTTCCATGTCAACACCAGCTATTTTAGCTAGGTCTTCACAAGCCTGTTTGTCTAATTCAGTAGTTGTAGGTGATTTGAATATTAATGTATCAGAAAGTATAGCTGATAGAAGAAGTCCTGCTATTTCAGTAGGTATTTCTACGTTGTTTTCTTTGTACATATTGTAGATTATTGTACAAGTACATCCAACTGGCATTAATCTTACTGATAGAGGAAGATCTGTTTTCATTCCACCTAGTTTGTGATGGTCAACTATTTCAAGAAGATTAGCTGATTCAAGTCCATCTGCACTCTGTCCATATTCGTTGTGGTCAACTAATATAACGTCTTTTTTAGGTAATTTAGCTACATCAGCAGCTGATAATAAACCAACTACTTTTTCTTCAGCATTTACAACTGGGTAAAGACATTTTTCGCAAAGATCAAGGTCTTCTGCATAAGCACATTCACATACTGCACAATCACAAGCTTCAACTAATGATTCTATGCAAGCACAGTGGTTTATTGTGTTTGAAGTTTTGTAGTTGTTTGTTGGAACTGTTATAACAGAAACACCATTGTTTTCTGCTTTAGCTTTTAATTCATCAGATATTTCTGTGTTAGAAGTAAGTATTATTAAAGCAGCTTTGTTGTCTATAGCGTATTCTATAGCTTCAAATCTATTTCCTACTATAACTATATCTCCTGATTCAAGAGTTTCCATTACTGTTTCCATATCAAATGAAAGAGTGAATACTCTACCACTTATTTTTTCTGAACAATTAACTACTACAGAACCATCAAGGTTTTTGCATATGTTAGTTATTGTAGTGTCTATTGTTTTGAAGTGCTGATGAAGTAATTCTTCAGCTATTTTCTTTAATGATACGCATCCAGCGAATTTTCCTTCTTCATCTGCAACTGGAACAGCTTCAACACCTTTGTTATTCATTAGGTTGTAAGCTTCTAATAATGAAGAAGAAACATTTAATATGTTTTCTGTATCTAGGCAAAGGTCTTTAACCTGAGCTTTAACTCCATCTATTAATTTAGGAGCGTCTACTTTGAAGTAGTTAAGAGCGTATTCTGCTTCCTTTCTAACTTCTCCTAGTGCACAAGCTACTGCATCCTGTCCTAAAGCTCTTTTTAAATTTGCATAAGCTATAGAAGAGCAGATTGAATCTGTATCTGGGTTTTTATGCCCGAAAACTAATATACTCATCGGTATAATTCTCCTTTCGATTTTGGTAATTTGAATTTGTGAATTTCATAAATTTATTATAACATATTAGCTCGAATTCTTTATCATTCTTAAAGAAAATATGATGGTAAAAATTGAAAAATCTAGATTTTTTTGTGACTTTTTATTAACATATGCTATAAAAATATTTTTTAAAATTGAAAAATTTACTAAAAATTTGATGTCAATAAAAATATAAGCTGCAATTCTTTTTGAAAATATACTTAGATTAAAATTAAAAATAATTACAATAAAAAATACAATTATAGAAAATTATTTAAAAGTTAATTATTGATAAAAATAAGATTTCACAAGTGGATATTATTAAATTATTGGAAAGTGATAAGGGAAAAACAAACTTAAAGATTATTTAAAATATTCAAAAAATAATAATTGACAATATAATCTATAGAATATAGAATGAAGTTGTGAAAAATAATTTAAAAATCTATTAGAAAAAATAATCGATTATTTAGAGAAATTCAGAGCAAAGAAAATAATTCTAATAAGTAAAAAGCAGGAAATATAGATTAGACTATATTGGGAAAGAAGATGTTTTATAAAATGTAAAAATTTTTGAGAATTTTTGTTTGAAAGGGAAAACGATTAACATCTTGCAAAATACAGAAATGTCTAAAATAAGGAAAAACTTCGCAAAAAAGAATGATAAAAAAATATCAAAAAAGTGTTGACTTATATCTAAAATAGGACTATTATATACTCATCGAAAGAAACAAAAAAGATTAAAGCCTTGATAAATCAAAGGTTTATAGAAAAAATCTATAATTTAAATTTTTGTTAAAAAGTAGATAAAATTTAACAACGAAAACATTGATTTTAACAAAATAAATATCAAACGGAGGAAAAAACAGATGACTAAGGAAGCTAAAAAAGTTGAAGAAAAAGTAGTAAGCCCAGAAATTGTAAAAGACAAAGAAACTTTTGAATTAAGACTTGCAGAAGTAAGAGCAGCTCAGAAAGAGTTAGCTAAACTTAATCAGGAACAGGTAGACAAAATATTCTTAGCAGCAGCAACAGCAGCTAACCAGGCTAGAATACCTCTAGCAAAAATGGCACATGAAGAAACTGGAATGGGTGTTGTTGAAGATAAGGTTATAAAAAACCACTTTGCATCTGAATATATATACAACGCATATAAAAACGACAAAACTTGTGGAGTTATAGAAAATGACGAAGCATTTGGATTTAAGAAAATAGCAGAACCAATAGGTGTTTTAGGAGCAGTTATACCAACAACTAACCCAACATCAACAGCTATATTCAAAATATTAATATCATTAAAAACAAGAAATGCTATAATGATATCTCCTCATCCAAGAGCTAAAAAATGTACAATAGAAGCAGCTAAAATAGTTCACGAAGCAGCTATAAAAGCAGGTGCTCCAAGAGGATGTGTAGCTTGGATAGATGAACCATCATTAGAATTAACTAACTTATTAATGGCTGAAGCTGATACAATATTAGCAACAGGTGGACCTGGAATGGTTAAATCAGCTTATTCTTCAGGAAAACCAGCTATAGGTGTTGGTGCAGGTAACGTTCCAGCAATATTAGATGAAAGCTGTGACGTAAAAATGGCTGTAAGTTCAATAATAATGTCTAAATCATTTGATAATGGTATGATATGTGCATCTGAACAGTCAGTAATAGTACCAGAAAAATTATACGATGAAGTTAAAAAAGAATTCATACATAGAGGAGCTTATGTTCTAAACGCAGATGAAGCAGATAAAGTAAGAAAAATAATACTTAATGAAGCTGGTGCAGTAAATGCTAAAATAGTTGGACAGAGACCATGCACAATAGGTAAAATGGCTGGAATAAATGTACCAGAATCAGCAAGAATAATGATAGCAGAAGTTGATGAAGTAGAATTCGTTGAACCATTCGCTCACGAAAAGCTATCTCCAATCCTAGCTATGTACAAATATAAAACATTTGATGAAGCTGTTTACAAAGCAGAAAGATTAGTTGAACAGGGTGGATACGGACATTCTTCAGCATTATATGTTGATACTATAAAACATCCAGAAAAAGTTGATCAGTTCACTAATGCATTAAAAACTTGTAGATTAATAATAAACTCTCCATCATCTCACGGTGGTATAGGTGATTTATACAACTTCAAATTAAAACCATCTCTAACTTTAGGTTGTGGATCTTGGGGTGGAAACGCAGTTTCTGAAAACGTAGGAATAAAACACTTAATCAATATCAAGACTGTAGCTGAAAGGAGAGAAAATATGCTTTGGTTTAGAGCTCCAGAAAAAGTTTACTTCAAAAAAGGTTGTATGGGAGTAGCTATGAGAGAATTCAAAGAAGTAATGAATAAGAAAAGAGCTTTCATAGTAACAGACTCATTCCTATATAAAAATGGATATACAAAAACAATAACAGATTTACTAGACGAAATGGGAATAGTAACAACTACATTCTACAATGTTGCTCCAGACCCAACACTAGCTTGTGCTAAAGAAGGTGCAGAAGCAATGAGAGCATTTGAACCAGACCTAATAATAGCAGTAGGTGGAGGTTCAGCAATGGATGCTGGTAAGATAATGTGGGTATTATATGAACATCCAGAAGTAGATTTCCAGGATTTAGCAATGAGATTCATGGATATAAGAAAAAGAGTTTATACATTCCCTAAAATGGGAGAAAAAGCTTACTTCTGTGCAGTACCAACATCATCAGGTACAGGTTCTGAAGTTACTCCATTCGCAGTTATAACAGACCAGGATACAGGTATAAAATATCCTCTAGCTGACTACGAATTAATGCCAAACATGGCTATAATAGATGCTGACTACATGATGCAGATGCCAAAAGGATTAACAGCTGCTTCAGGAATAGATGCTTTAACTCACGCATTAGAAGCTTATGTATCAATGTTAAGAACAGAACCAGCAGATGGTATGGCATTACAGGCTGGTAAAGCAATATTCAACTACTTACCAAGAGCTTACAATGATGGACCACACGATCCAGAAGCAAGAGAAAAAATGGCTTTAGCTTCAACAATGGCAGGTATGGCATTCGCAAATGCATTCTTAGGTGTTTGCCACTCTATGGCACATAAATTAGGAGCATTCCACCATATACCACATGGTATAGCAAATGCATTATTAATATGTGAAGTAATAAAATACAACTGCTGTGAAGCTCCAGCTAAAATGGGTACTTTCCCTCAGTACAAATACCCTGATACAATACAGAGATATGCAGAATTTGCATCATTCTGTGGAATAACAGGAAAAGATGATAAAGAAAAAGTAGCTAACTTAATAAAAGCAATAGAAGATTTAAAAGCTAGATTAAATATACCAAAAACTATAAAAGAATTTGGTGTAGATGAAGCTAAGTTCCTAGAAACTTTAGATGAAATGACTGAACAGGCATTTGATGACCAGTGTACAGGAGCTAACCCAAGATATCCATTAATGAGCGAAATAAAAGATATGTACTTAAAAGTATACTACGGAAAATAAGAGTAGCTCTGTGATGAGATAGATTTTAAAACCGATTTAAAATTAATAATTTTTACATAATACTAAAAACCAAAAGAAAAACATAATCCAATATATAGTCTAAGATAACCGAGAATAAAAAGAGCTATCGCATTAACACTTGAGAAGGTGTTTTGCGGTAGCTCTTTTTTTAGTTTATGTATTCTTTTTTTAGTAGCATTAGAGCTTTTCTTTCTATTCTAGATACTTGTACTTGGGATATACCTAAGATTTCACCTGTTTTTGCTTGGGTGAAGTCTTCAAAGTATCTCAGTTTCATGACCTTTTTTTCTAGGTCTGGCAGCTCGTCTATGATTTCATTTAGCTCTATTAGTTCTGTGTATGGAATGCTATCCTCTCTTATTATGTTGTTAGATAGATCCAGCTGTGTGTACTCGTTTTCTGCGTCGTATGTGTTGAAGTATTCAACTGGTGATAGTGCTATTAGAGCTGATTTTATTTTTTCTATTGGTATGTTTAGTTCTTTGGATATTAACTGCAGATCAGCTTCTTTACCTGTTTTTTTGAAGTATTGTGTTTTGTATTTTCTAACTTTCCAACCTATGCTTTTTAATTCTCTGGATATTTTAATTATTCCATCATCTCTTAAAAATCTTTTGATTTCACCCTCAATTAATGGAACTGCATAGCTAGAGAACATATTTCCTAGAGTAGGATCAAACCTTTCAATAGCTTTTACTAGTCCTATACAGCCAAGCTGGTATAGGTCATCATTATCTAGGCTGCTGAAAGAGAATTTTGCTACAGCTTTTTTCACTAGACCTATGTTTAGTTTTATCAGTTTGTTTTTTGATTTTAAATCACCTTTTTGAGCTAGTGAGATTAAAGATAGAATCTCATCGTAGCTTATAACTTTATTATAGAATTTGCTTTTCTTAGAATTTATCATGTTTAGAAACTCCCTATTAAAAAATTTCTAAATGATGATCGTGCACAATTATCGATTTAGCTTATATATATATTCTAACAAAAAAAACTACAAAAATCTTTGTAGGAATTTGTCGAAATTTGTCGAAATTGCGCCTGAAACAGAAAATATTCTGAAAATAAGAAATTGTGAATATGAAAAAGAGAAGTGACCATAATAAAAATAGAATAACTTTTTAGTTGAGATTTGGAAGGGAGAGATGACATTGAAAGTTGGTATACCTAAAAAAATATCAATAAAATACAATGCGTATCTATTGGATGAAACAGATTCTACAATAACAATAGAAACATCCGAGGAAAGTATGGAACTCATACAAGATATACGTTTGGCTACTGGTAAAGAACCGATTATAGTAAAAGGTGATAAAGAAGAAATCAAAAGGAAAATAAGTGTAAGGTATGATTCTAAAATGGAAAATAACGATGACAGAGCTCAAAAGTTATTTGAAAATATAACAGAATTTGCAATAGAGCAAAATATAAGCGATATCCATATAGAGCCTTTTGAAGAAGAATTTAGAATTAGGATGAGAAGAGACGGAAAGCTAGAACTTTATGAAAATATATCAATGGCTTTTTATCCAGAAGTAATATCTTTTATCAAATTAAAATCAGGAATGGACATAGCTGAAAAGAGATTACCACAGGATGGAAGATTAGAAATATTAGATAAAGATAATAGTGTGGACGTAAGAGTTTCATCTGTACCAACTGTAAACGGTGAAAAAATAGTTATGAGGATTTTAAATAAGAAGATATTTATAGAAAATATCTCAAAACCAGACTTTACTGAAGATGAAATGAAACTTGTATCAGAGATTATATCTAAAAAATCGGGAATAATACTTGTATGTGGACCCACAGGAAGTGGAAAAACAACAACAGTATATTCAATTATTAAAAAACTTATGGACTTAGAGAGAAATATCACTACAATTGAAAACCCAATCGAATATAAGATAAAAGGTATAAATCAGATTCAAGTAAATGAGAAAATAGGATTAACCTTTGAAAAAGGGCTTAGATCAATACTTAGACAAGATCCAGATATAATAATGATAGGAGAAATAAGGGATACAGAAACAGCTGAAATAGCTGTCAGAGCTGCTATAACAGGACATCTAGTTATAAGTACAATTCATACAGAGGATGCGGTGTCTACAATAATAAGATTAAATGATATGGGAGTAAAAGCGTATCTTATAAAAGCATCTTTAATAGGTGTTATTTCTCAAAGATTAGTTAGGAAAAAATGCGGTCATTGTAAAAATATACCTGGACTTGTTGAAAAATGTGGATTCTGTGATGGAAGAGGATATATTGGTAGAACAGCTATACATGAAATTATGGAAATAAATGAAGATATAAAAGAAACTATAAGAGACAACTTTGATAAATCTAGAATAAAAGATATAGCAAATAAGACGGGCATGATTAGCTTTGAAGATAGTATAAAAGAACTTTTAGAAAATGGTGTATTAGATGAAAGAGAAGTACGGAACTTGGTTTAAAAGAATTAAATTTAAGGAAATAGATAATTTGGATTTATCTACATTTAGTAAATTAAAAAAAGAAAAGAAAATAAAAAGTAAAGATCTTAGGGTTATGTGTAGTCAAATGTCAATACTTTTAGATTCTGGTGCAGGTATAGATAAAATACTTGAAGTAATATCAGAACAGCAAAAGAAAAAATTTAGAGATAACCTTTTATTGACTGTAAGGAATATAAAAAAGGGATACTCAATAGAAAATTCTTTTAGAAGTAGCGATTTATTTAGTGAATTCTTTTACAATATGATAAAATGTGGAG
>SAMEA3387515__coassemble_2218_pt1 | contig 19106 bp, 23 predicted proteins | sample SAMEA3387515__metabat2_high_PE_011 | metagenome-assembled genome bin SAMEA3387515 (sample SAMEA3387515) | Felis catus | biome: Faeces | place: United Kingdom | collected 2012 | reverse complement strand
AAAAGTATTGGTAAAACTGAAATCGATTGGCAGATAAATAATTTAAAAGAAGATGAGCAGATGAGTTTAATATAGTTTTTTTCGATTTTTTTATTTATTTTTTGAATAACACTTGCAAAAGAGTATTCTATGTGTTATATTATTACTGTTGAAAAAACCACGGGGGTGGATGGGTGCTGGTGTGCCCTCTAGTCTTCAAAACTAGTATGAGGGGTTAGGAGCCTCTTAGGTGGGTTCAATTCCCACGCACTCCCGCCAATTAGATAATAATAACTTGAATAGATTGAAAATACTGGCTTTGATAGTCAGTATTTTTTTATTTTTTGTACCTTGTAACTCAATTGTAACTCAATTAAAAAGTAACTCAATTTTGTAACTCAATAAAAAGAGCCTGGAGCATAAAGCCCCAAGCCCACAAATTAAAATATATTTTCTAGTTCGTTTATAGCCTCTATTTTTTTATCTTCCATAACTTCAGTATATATATTTAAAGTTATTTCAATATCCGCGTGTCCCATTAAGACCTGGACAGTTTTCGGAGGTATATTTTTTTCAAATAATCTAGTCGCAAATGTTTTTCTTAGTCCATGAAATTTTATATGTTCCTCTTTTGGTATTCCCATTTTATCCTGGATTCTTTTAAATGGCTTAGGCGGATAATTTGGGTTTAGATAAGAGCCTACACTATTACAAAATACTAGATTATTATCTTGAAATGATTCGCCTAATTTGGATTTAGTTTCATCTTGCTGCTTTTTATGTTCTAGTAGCTTATTGAACACATTACTAACTATTGGAATAGTACGAAACGCATTTTCTGTTTTAGGTATTTGTTCGAATGTTTCCCTATGTTTATTATCTTGATCATCAAATATATATCCGCGCCGTACTGACCTATTAACAGTTAAAGTGTGATTATCAAAATCTATATCAGACCATTTAAGCCCCAATAATTCCCCAAGCCTTAGACCCGTACTAAGAGCCACCAGGAAGAAAGTTTCTAATTTATGCCCTTTGATAGTTTCTATAAAGAGAGCTTGTTCTTCTACAGTGAATACTTGTTTCTTTTTTTCTTTTTTCTCAGTTGGTAGCTCAACAAGTTTGGCGAAGTTTTTTTCTATGTAGTCATTTTTTTCGGCAAAGTCCAAACAAGTTTTTAATTTTTCGTTGATTTGTTTAACAGTAGATACAGTTGTTCCATTATCTAATAATCTGTTATAATATGCTTGTATATTATTCAATTTCAGTTTGTAAAGTGGGATATTAGCTATTTCAGAGCCTTCAATATAGTTTCGATATATTGATTCGTAGCGCTCAAATGTTTTCGGCTTAATATCTCTTTTTTTTATGTTCCAAACCCAATAATTAAACCAAGTGGCCACTGTATATTCATTTATAGCAGCTTGACCAATAGGATTTAAAAGCTTGTAATTATCCATTTTTTCTTTGACTTCTTTTTTGGTTTTTCCATAAAATGATTTTCTTTTAACTTTTCCGTTTTGGTCGATTCCAATAGTCAATTGTCCGCGGTAACAGTTACGAGAGCTATAAAAGGCAATAGAGCCCTCACCATTGGCGCGTTTACTCATCAGAGCCACCCTCTTTATTATTTTTTTGATTAAAGTATTTTTTTTCAAATTTCTTGTATTCTAAATCTAATTTTTTTATTAATTCATCTTTTGATTTTTTACTAAGATTATCGTTAAATTTAGATAAATCAATATGGGTGTCAGTAGTTAGAATTTTTTTTGTTTCAAGATACATTTTTTTTAAATTCTCTTTTTGTATTTGTGTAATTTCGTTATTACAAGAATTATATTCGGCTAAAGTATCTAATGTCATATTTACTACAGGAATTGAATAAGAAGTAAATTTCAAAACAGATTCCCGAGTATTTATTAAACTTGAGTCAGCACTTAATAACCTATCGAACATATCATTATCTATACTAGAACGGTTTGTTTTTTCTAGATTTTCAGTTAAAGATAAAATATTTAATACATACTGTTCTAATTCTGAAACTTCAAAAGTCTTATGGTCATCAGAAGAGGGGTCAAAAGCGACAATTTTCTTCAAAGTATAAGAAAAAATATATTGTTTTGAAGTTAAAGAATTTAATAAATTTGTCAAGTTCGAAGCAATATCTTTAAAGTTTAAATTGCTATGTTTAAATCTTTTTTCTAAGGAATCACTTATTTTTTTTGTAAAAGCAGATGATAAAAATTCAAAAGTTTCTTTATATTTTTCTTCGGAAAAATCAAAATTTATCTTATCTTCTAATAATAAATCATTCTCAGAAACATTTAAAATACTGGATAAAATTTCAAGACTTTCTTTCGTTGGCTCAGATTTACCACTTTCATAATTTGAAATTGAAACTCTAGAAAGTCCACATTTATCAGCTAAATCTTGTTGTGTCATTCCTAATTCTTTACGCCTACTTTTTAATAATTCAATATTCATATTTTCACCACCTTCTAAGATATATTATAAAATACTTTCGTTATATGTAAATCACTTTTTAATATATTCGCTTGACTTTTTATCGTAAAAATATTATTATGTTTATTGTAAATAGATTTGAAACTATTTACTTTTTATAAAAAGGGAGGTATAAAAAATGACTCTAAAGCTAGAAAGAGTAAAAAGAAACTTAACACAAAAGCAACTTCAAGATTTATCGGGGGTTTCAATGGTTACTATCAGAAAGATTGAAAAGGGAACGATTGAAAATGTTACTTTAGTTACTTATAAAAAACTAGCTAAAGCCCTTGATATTTCAGTAGAGGAATTAATAAAAGAGGAGGAATAAGACCATGACAAAAGAAAATGACCTATTACAGAGCATTGACGGAGCTTTTCAGACTTACAAAGCAGCAGAACAGAAAGAGATAGAAGAAAGACAAGGATATAAAATAGTTTCTAGTCCTGGAATAGACAGAGATAACTTAAAGACTTGTAAAGAAGTAGCTCAGATATGCCCTATATCAGAAAGTAAGTTAAGAAAGCTATGTAAAGATTCTAAAAATAATGGTTTCCCTTGTGTATATATAGGGGATAAGGTTTATATCTTAGTGAATGAAGTTTATGGCTGGCTATTAGACCATATAGGCGAAAGATTTTAATTTCTAGGTGGTGGGGCTATGCCAAACGAAGAAAATAAAAAGTATGGCTATATAAAAAAATATAGGTCGGTTTTATATTCTAAATTTTGGGCAGAAACAAGTCCCGAACAGTACAGAATAGCTGATTTTATTCTATATTCTGTAAGGTTTAAACGTGAAGAAATAGAACTGAAAAATGAAAAAAAAATAATATTAGAGCCAGGGCAACTACTAACAACAGTATCATTTATTCAAAGTGGAGTAGACCCAAAGGGAAAATGGGCAACAGAAAAAACTGTTAAATATGCGCTTGATAAACTTCAAAAGTTAGGATTTTTAAGCAAAAAGAATATAAAATCAGTACCAAAATTTTGGTGTGAAAATGATAAAAAAGGGGCTTTACTCAATCAAAAAAGGGGTTCTACTAAAGATAAAAAGGGGCTTTACTTAAATAAAAGTAGGGTCGTACAATGTACCCTTATAACCATTGAAAATTGGGGCTTTTATCAAAATGATTTTGAAAAAGGGGCTTTACTCAATCAAAATGAGGGCTTTACTTATGACGAAATGGGGACTTACTTTGAAGAAAAAGGGGCTATAACAAAAGAATGTATATATAAGAATGATATATATAATATGTCAGATTCTAAAGAATCAGACGCACCCCCTGGAGCTTTTAAAGATAGTATCAATACAAATAAAAAGACTAAGAGCAGCAAGAAAAAAACTACAAAGGTATTTGAGGAAAATTCTATTGAATATCAGTTATCAGAAAAGTTTTATAGAAAAGTGTCAGAGTTTAATAGTTCAAAGTATGATGAAAAACCCGACCTTCAAAAATGGTCAAGTGAATTTGAGAAACTTATGAGACTAGATAAAGTAAAATCAGAGGATATTGAGACACTTATAGATTGGATTTTCCAAGAAGGTAACTTTTGGAATGATAAAGTGCAAACACCAGCTAAATTCAGAAAAAGGGATAAAGAAGAGGTTAAGTATTTTAATAAAATATTTAAACAAATGGAAAAAGACCCGAATTATTATAGACCTTTACAAAAGGATCTAGAAAAAGAATTGCCACCTATAACCGCAGAAGAATTTTATGATATATAAGTGGCAACTAATAAATATAAATAGATATAGAAAATATCGAAAAAATCATACTTAGAATATATGTTCTATATATTCAATGATAAATTACATTACTAAGAATATAAAAAGCCTTAAAACCGATTTAAAAGGCTTTAGGGCTTTCAATAAAAATCATGCTGCAAGGAAGGAGATTATAAAAATGAGTTATGATTATATAACTGTCGAGGATATGAAAGCAAGTGATAAGTTAATCAATAAAGAGGCAGAACGTTCAGTATTAGGAACTTTTCTAACAGAAACCGAAACACAACAAGCACTAGATATAATACCAGTTACTTTATTTACTGGGATTGAAAAAACAGTTGCGCAGAGTTTCAAGAGCCTACACAACAATATTGAAGTTATAACACTTGTAAATTTAATGGAAGATATGAAAAAAGGTGATAAAAATATAGATATAACTACACTTTCAAGACTTTCAGATTATTCCGTTCCAAAATGGCAACAAGGAATATATATAAAAATTCTTGAAGATTTAGCACATAAAAGAAAATATTATGAATATCTAAAAAAAGCCCTTGAGAAAGCCGCAGAGGGTTCAGAGCTAGATGAACAAGTATTTGATTTAATGGAGAAATTGGAAGGCTTAAAAGCGAATACAAGCAACCAAGACACAGAGGAATTAAGCAATATAATTTCTGAGATATTCAGTAAGCAGCAAGATAGCAATGATGACCTTTTAAAATTTGGTTATAGCTTACTTGATGAGAATATAGGCGGATTAGTTCCTGGAGGATATTCAATAATTGGGGCTAAGTCGGGAGTAGGAAAATCAACACTAGCCATGAATATAGCCTACAATGTAGCCAAACAAGGCGGAAAAGTCTTATATTTCAACTTAGAAATGGGGAAAATTAGCCTTGTTCAACGTTTTATGTGTATGTTGTCAGATAAATTGACAGTACATAAATTTATAAGAAAAAAAATTGCCGAGAGTGAAGAATTATCAAGAGAGCTTGTCAAAGTATCTGATATATTAGAAAGTTTTAACGATAATTTGATAATAGATAATAGCAGTTTCAGAATATCAGAAATAAATAAAAAAGTGAGAGAGCAAAAACCCGATTTAGTGGTTATTGACTACTTACAATTAATGCAAGGTGAACCAGGACGGTATGAAGGAACAACAGAGCAAAAGATAGCTAATATATCAAGAGCCATAAGAAAAATGACTTTAAAAACAAATTGCCATGTTCTAGCACTAGTACAGTTAAACGATAGCCAAAGAGGAAAAATTCCAAGTGGTGAAAATGTCATTAGACATTCGGCGAGTGTGTACCAAGACGCAACAAATGTTATTTATGTGCATGATCCTTTTAAAGATAATGATAATACAGAGGATAAAAATGAAGTTACTAGAATAACAAAGGAGTATAAAAGAATATACAGCGGAAAAATAGATGACGAAAGCATACAAAGAATAATAAGAGCTAGAAAAAACGGTAATAAAAAATATGGATTAGTACTTGATAAAGTCCGCGACGGTATGCCTGGAATAATGCCAGTTAATTTCGTTGGTGAACACTTCAGAATGTTTGAAAGTAATAAATCAAAATAAATGTAGTGTTAAAAATCAATGAAAATATATAAAAAAATTACACTACATACCACAAAAAAGGGGTGATAAATTGAGCATAGCCACAAAATTAAAGTTGACAATACCCAAGCTTATAGAATGGGTTGAGAGTGGCTCAGATGTAGCAATGTATAAATATTACAGTTGTAAGCTGCTAAATGCTTTTGATATTGTTACCGCCGTTATAAATGGAGCTAATGAGTTTGAAATATTAGGAGAAAAAGGGAAAGTTATAATAGGCTTAAATGATATTAAAGATATTGGAATAACTGAAAATATATGCTGCATAAAGCTAAAAGAGAATAGAAGAGCCCAAATATATATTTATAAAATGCCGATAAGAGCATAAAAAAAGAGCCAGGAACGAGCCCGACTCAATTATAAAAAAATTGGGTGTAATATACCCACAAAAACCAACTTAAAGTATATTACACCCTCTTAAAAAAATCAATAATGTAGAGGTGCAAAAATGGAGATAAAAACTCAAAAAATGAATTTATTTAGCCAAAATGATATAAATGAGATTATAAGAGATATAAATTATAAGTTACAAGATAAGGGAGCTACACCCGACTATCTAAGCCAGGAAAGTTTTTTAAGAGCTGAAAGAGAGCTTGAAGAAAACGAAAGAGATATAAACGATTTATATTTGTTATATTCTCAAAAGCTAGAACTTACAGAAAAAAACAAGGAGAATCTACCAAAGGAAAGATACAACTACATGATAAGTGAATATAAATATCTAACAAATAAGTTTGAAAAATTAAAAAGCAGCTTAGAAGAAATTAAGGATCTAATAACTAATACAGTATTAGACACAAGCGAAGAAGGTTTCAAATTTGGTTTCCTGGCACATAAAGAGCTGAACAAAACATTAAATATTTAGTTAGGGGTGTAGAAGATGATAAAGGACGAAACAATAAAAGAAGTAGTGTTATATGGTGCAATAGATGAAGGGGTAATAAAAGATTTAGATGACCTGGAAGAAGTAAAAAAGATGAAAGAGCCATTCAATGAGCTACAAGAAAAATATAAGTTATTAAGAAAGAAAATAGTTATAAATTTTGCTAACTATAAAGCATTAAATGATGAAACAACAGAAGAATACAAGGAAATAATAAAATTATATGAAGATATAGAAAATATTTGGCACGTTTTAGACAATGCAAGCTCAATGATATATGAAGCACTACAAGAAACACAAGAATATAATTTTATTGAAGGTTTCAAAATGAATAAAAGAATAAGAGAAAATTTATAATAGAGGTGTAAGAAATGAATGATAATAACATACTAGGAGTATTTTTTAATTGGGTAGATAGAAAGAAATTTGAAGATATAAACAGTTTTTTATCAGTAAATAGAGTTTATAAAATTACTGATATATTAAAAAATAAATATCAAAAGATAAATGAAGTTATATCAAATAAACGGATAGACAACCTAAAAATAGAAGATATGAGCGAAGAGGAACAGAAAAAAATAAAAGAAGTACTATACAACATAAGATATGAATATGAAAAAATAGAAGAGTTAGAAACAATAATCAACGGGGCTTTTTTAGACTTGCAACAATATTATTTCATGCAAGGGTTCAAAGCTAATACAGAGCTACGGGAACAGTTACAAAGATTAATAGATAAAAATTAATAGGAAGGTGAAAGAAAATGATAGTAAAAGAATATTTTAATCAGATAGAAAATGATATATCAAAAGTATTTATTGAAATGGGTAAGTTATTAGAAGAAAATAAAAGAGCTAGAGAAGTATATTCAAATAATATAAATCAAAATATGAAGATATTAGAAGAAAAGTATTTTTTCATATTAGATGAGGACTATATAAGAATTAAAAATGTAGATAATGAAGAATTATCAGAATATGAGTTAAAAGAGTATGAGAATATATTAAATATATATAAAGGGCTTAGAAAAATATTCATAGATATTGGATATATCGAAAGAAAAAAATCTTTATCAGAACTAAAAAATAAAAAGCCATTAATGGAACAGTTAGAAGAAATAAAAAATAAATGTAAAAAGCAATTTGAAAATACGGCGGTATAACAACCGCCCTTTTTTATCAAAATGAATGTAGTGTAAAAATAATTCAAAGTAGGGGCTAGAAATTACACTACAAAAGGGAGTTGAAAATATAATGTTTTGTAGAATAAAAGATAGTAAAGACCCGAAGAAATGGTGGTATACAATTTATCTATGTGATAGAAAAAGAGAAAATGGAAAAATAAAATCAAAGGATATTAAAGTAACTGGATATAATTATATTTCATTGTTCGGAGATGATGAAGAAAAAACGGGATATAAAGAAGAGCTACCACGGTTATTTTTAGATTTTTTAAAACAAGATTTAAAAAGAAAAGGATATGAACAATATTTTGATATGGTAGTAGAAAAATTGAAAGAGTTCAAAAAGAAATTAATACCTATCTATCAACAAAGGTGTGAAGAATTTGAAAAAGAAGAAAACAAAAGAAAAATTCAAGAACGGAGAGAATACGAAAAATTTAAAAAGAGATTTCAAAAGTTGTTTAATGAAGATATACAAAGTTATATTGAATACGGATATAATAGCGGAGTAAATGCAAGAGTTGAGGGAGGATCTAGAAACAATATCAACATAGGTGATTTTTCAGAGAGTGAAACAAAGCTGCTAAAAGAGGCTATAAATCTATTAACTAAGAAGAACCACCCCGACAGAGGCGGAGACCACGAAAAAATGGTTGAAATTAATAATCTAAGAGAAAAACTCTTTAAATAAAAATATATTTCCTTTCCTGGAGTTATTAGGGCGGTTTATACCGTCCTTTTTTATTGGAGTATAAGAACCAGGAAGAAAGAGCCATTAATAGCAGCATGATTTTATATATGGAGCTTGCTCCGAAATAGAGCAACCATTGAAATATAGAGATTCCGACAAAACGCACGAAACCTTGAGTTTTAGCTATTGCCCTAACACAAGGTAATTAAAAATGTTGAAATATAGGGATTGTCGTGATTCACTACAATTAGAAAAAGGAGTATCCGGCCTTTTCGGCCACCCTAAAAAGAACATTGAAAAAAGATTTCGGCAAAATCGGCGCCCCTAAAAAAGAGGATTAGTTATTCGGAGTTTTCGGAGTCCCTAAAAAAGACCTAGCTATTTTTGACTTTTTTGACTCCCTAAAAAAGAAGTTAAAAGTAACTTGATAAAGTGAAATAAGATTTTTGAAAAAATTAATATAATGGAGTTATTTCAAGATATATATAATTTGCTAGCAACTTGCAACGTTGCAACAAAAACACAATTTATAAAAACGCGATTTAAAAACGCCGTCAGATTGATAATGATTGAAATATCAATGTATAGAAGGTATAACACAAGTGCAACGCGTTGCAACATTACAAGCTATATAATCTATTTTTGAGTTATGCAAGGTATAAACACAAGGCGAATTATTTACAAGGGCTTAGGGTGGCAAATATAAAGCCAAAATCAAAGAAAACTATAAAAGGGAATTTTCGCCAGGTGCGTTTTTATATTCGGTCGATTGACCGATAAAAAATAACCAAAAGGGGCAAAATTTTAAAAGCAACCTAGAAAGAATTTTCTACAATATAACATTTTTTAAATATTTATAACTTATTAGGATATATTAGAAGATATAAGACCGAGTAAAAACCGAGTATAAGGGGTGTCCTCAGATTTGGGGATACCCATAAAAACTTACTTCCTGGGGGTGTGCTCAGATTTGAGCATACTATAAGAGCACATCGACGAGGTTGACCCGTCAACAGATTTGACTAGTTCAAAAACTTAACCGGTCGACCGACTTATATTTTGTAATAAATATTAATAAAAAGAATTGTATTTGATATACTTCATAAAGTGAACCATGTACAGAGTGGCGAGGTTGAAACCTTCTATTGAAAGGGGGTGGATACCATGAGAGATTTTATTGATGTATTTTTGACTTTAATTATAATACCGATATTGGTCAATATAGTTTCTAGTCTATTAACAGATAAAATAAAAAACCACTCTACAAAGTTTGGCGACCGCGAGAGTGGAAAAAATAAAGAATAATTTTTATTTAATTGTTCTTTTGTTTTCTTAAATCAACCGAGCCACTTTGACGTGGTTCTTTTTCTATATTCATTATATCACTCCCAAACAAAAAAATAAAGCAATTATGAACCTTATAATAAGATATAAAATGTTATGCAATTCTATATTACTCAAAATGATAAAAATTAACTAAATTAAATAAAAAAACAACTATACTTTATATTATAAAAAGATATATCAAAATATATTAAATTATATTTAACTATGTGATTTTATGGAAATTTAATCTTTTAAAGTGAAGTCTGAAAGCTAGTATTTGCAAGGTATTCAGAAAAACTGCGTGTTTTGTCGATTATGCGCAGTTTTATAGTTGTACAAAAAAGTTTGATAGTAGCCCAGGACAATATAAAAATTGGTAGCGAAAAAATACGTTATGAAAATAAAAGCATAAGAGTAAAACGAAAAGTTTCGTTGTGCTAGCTGAAGCCAAAAATGGTTTGGTTAAAAGTGAAGGCGAAAAAGTTCGCCGTCAATGGGTATTGAATAGGCTTTGAATTGTCTTTTCAATAAAATAGTAGATTATATCATATATTCACGAGGTATAATGTGAGGATATAAAAATAATTCAATCATGCTGCTAACCGAAAACTTAAAAACATACGTTCTATGAATGTGATATAATATTTTATATTCTTTTTCCTGGAGGTGCGTTTTTATGTGTGATGTAAAAAGAGAGCTAGAAAGCTATAATAGTTATAAAAGCGAATTGAAATATCTAAGTGTAGAATTAGAACACTTGAAAGAAAATGACGTTGATATAAAAAGTTGTCCTATTGGGGAAAGGGTACAAACTTCTAATATAGGCGACCCAACGGCTAATTTTGTTGTAGGTAGTGAACAAAGAGCCATAGAAATAAAAAAGGAAATGAGAAATATTAGTCAGAAAATACGATTAATAGACGCATTTATAAAAGGTTTGGAAGAAATAGACAAAAGAATAATAGAATATAAATTTAAAAAGAATTATAACTATGCTCAAATTGGGCGTGCTTTGGGTTGTAGTTCTACAATGGCACAAAATCATATTGAAAAAAGCTTGAAAGAGCTAGAATTTCTATTCGAAAATTATTATATACCTATTTAAATGATCTAAGTATTACGGGTGGTGTTTTTTTATGTGTGATATAAAAAAGGAACTGAAAAAATATGATAAGTTGAAAAAACGCATTAAAGTATTAGAAAATATTATAAAATTTGAAGATGACCAAAAGAGAATAAAAAAACTAGAAAATGAAATAATATCAATTAGATTTCAATTAAATGTATTAAATAATCTAATTAAAGAATTGCCCGAAAAAGAAAGAAAAATAATCAAGTATAGATATATTAATAAATATAGTTGGGCGAAAATATGCACTATAACGGGAGATAGTGAAAGAGGTATAAGGTATAAAATGAATAATGGCATTAAAAAAATAGATTTTATATTCAATAAATATGGATATATTGTATAAATTGAAAGGGTGCATTTTATGAATGATATTATATTGAACCTAGGAGAATTAAAAAATATATTGCGTATTTTTGGAAAAGATATAATTGAAGGTATAGAGCATAAAAGACGAAAAGAGCCGTTAAAAGATAATTTGAATTGTTCAAATAGTGAACTATTGGAGCATATAGAAGAAACAAGAGAAAAAAGGTGTAATACAAGGATTATGATTTCAAGGTTACATATAGCCTATAAAACATTATCAGAAGAAAAACAAATACTTCTTAAATTGAGATTGATAGATTGTAATAATTGGAATTATACAAGTAAAAAAATAGGGTATAGCGAAAGAACTTTGAGAGATTGGGAAAATAACGCACTAAATGAGATATTAAACAAATACAATGAATTACTTGAAATAGATATAGATGAAAGTTTATTTGATGATATATACTTTTTAGATGTATGATTGAAATTGAGATTGAGATTGATATAATTTTAGATAGATAATATAATAGCTATATAATATATAAAGCCTTTCAATATTTTGTATAGTTCTTTTTCTTTTACTCAGTAGCAAAACCAACAAAAGAGCCTACGTTATTCGTTGGGCTTTTTTTATTTGCTTATTATTGCTATAATAGGTATACCACAATATATATTTTTTTATAAATCTTTTTCTATATATTCAAGTAAGTATATGGCCATTTATAGCGTTATCTTGAAGTGATGATAAAAGAGCCTAACAAGTATTATTATTTGTTGGGCTTTTTTAATACTCATTGTTGGAAAATGTTGGAAAAAAATATATATCTATTTGAGGATCTAAAAGAGCAGCTATCAAAATATTGTTCCTGGAGGTGTATTTTATATGAATAAATTACAGAAAAAAGAAGAGCGAAAACAGTTAGCGGAGTTTTTGAAATATTATGGTTTACAAGTAGTGGAAGGAATAGAACAGAACAGACTAAAAGAGCCATTGAAAGAAGAGTACCAGGAAGAGCCAACAGAAAGAAAATCAAGCTATATATTAGAAATTATAAAAGGAGCTGAGGAAAGCCGTTGTAATACAAGAATAGCAATTTCAATATTACATAGAGCATATGAGGAGCTAAAGGAAAAAGAGAAACAAATAATAAAAATGCGATTTAAAGAGCGAGAAAAGATATATTATATTTCAAAATCTATCAATAGAGGTGATACACAAACAAGAGTTATCTATTACAAGGCACTTGATAAAATGATTGATAGTTATAAGATATTTGATATATCAAGAATAGATAAAAGTTTATATAGTGATAAATACTTTGATTTTATTATATAGGGTGTCAATTTTACACCCTTTTTTTATTTATAACTATAATTTCAAAATAGCAGCAAGATTTTTATATAGCCATAGCCCCCATAAAATCATTAGAGGGTAGTTTTTCAGAATACCGCTTGTCCCACATACAAAATATACATAGGTTATCCCACATAACCCCCACCCCTTTATTATGATTTTGTAGGTTTATTTCAGTAAAATGCTAACAATTGCTAACCTTTTGTAGTGTAAAAATATGAGATAATATCAGTAAAAAACTACACTACATATTGAGAACCTGAGAAAACTTGAAACTATTTTATATACAAAGCCTTACAAAACCTAACATAAATTATATATATAGGCGAATATAGGCGAAAAAATGCTAATAAATGCTAAGGTATTAAATTTATATCATGCTGCTATATAATAATTTTGTTGCCTGGAGAGTCTAAGATATTAGTTTCATAAGATGTTAAGAAATGTTAAGGTTTGAATATGTAGTGTAATATTATGGTGATATTATTAGAAGTTTTGACACTACAAAAAAATACTAAGAAAACCTAATGTTTAAATGTGTTATAATGTAGTTAGAAAAAAGAATAAAATAATTGATTTATAAGATTATAAAAAAATATGTTTTGTAACTCAATTGTAACTCAATTATTTCAAAAAGTTATATAAAATTATATGAGATTAAGAAAAATAAAAATATAGAAACATTGAAATTACAAGGTTTTTAGAGGGATGGGGATTGAGTGAAAACTATCAAATAGTTTCCCACGCACTCCCGCCAATACAGTATATTACGGAACCTGAATGAAGGTTCCTTTTTTTATATATTATAAATATTTACTCGGAGGAATTTTAAAATGATGGATTGGGAAAAAAGAACATCTCTTGTTGTGGGAGATGAGGGAATAGAAAAATTAAACAATGCAAGTGTGATAATATTTGGAGTAGGTGGTGTCGGTGGATTTGCAGCTGAAGCAATAGCAAGAGCTGGAGTTGGAAATATCACGATAGTAGACTTTGACGATGTTGATATCACAAATATAAACAGACAGATAATAGCTCTTCACTCTACAGTTGGAAAGATGAAAGTAGACGTATTTAAAGAGAGAATAAAAGACATAAATCCAAATGTAAACATAACTGCAATCGCTGAAAAATACACTCCAGAAAATGGAGAAGAACTGCTAAGCAGCGGTGATTTTGATTACGCAATAGATGCAATAGATATGATAACTTCTAAAATACATCTTATAGAAACTTGTACTAAAAAAGGAATCAAAATAATAAGTTCTATGGGAATGGGGAACAAACTAGACCCTACCAAAATAGAACTTACAGACATATACAAAACTAGCATGTGTCCTCTAGCTAGAGTAATGAGAAGAGAATTAAAAAACAGAGGAATAAAAAAACTAAAAGTCGTATACTCAACTGAAAAAGCAATAGAGCCAAAAGAAAAAATAATGAACGGAAACAAAATGACTGCAGGAAGTGTATCATTTGTACCATCTGTGGCAGGATTAATAATGGCATCTGCTGTAATAAATGACTTATTAGGTGAATAATCAATACATAATAAATGACTATAAAATAAAAAATAGCTAATCAACTAAAAAATAGATTAAGTTGTTAGCTATTTTTTATTACTTATCAAAAAAAGTGATTACTACTTCACCTTCATCTTTAGGCTCTTCAAATCCGTTATAATACATTTCAAATGTTTTTTCATCTATAAATTGAGAATTAGCATCATGATTTTTGTTTCTAGATTCTATTCTCTTTTTTAAGGTTTCCTTATCAATTTTTAAATATATAAGCTGTATATCTGCACCAAGTTCTTCTAAAAAATTTTTATAATATTTTCTAGTGGACTTATTCCAAAAGCTGAAATCTATTACAAGATTTTTATCTTCTTTTATATAATTTACTATGTCATTTTGAAGTTTAGACTCTACAATTGAGGAAAGTTCTTCATAATTATCATTTGGATAATCTATTCCTCTAGCTCCGTATAATTTCCACATTTCCTCATCTATGGAAATTCTTATAAATCCTTCTTTTTCTTTTTTCTTTGCAAATGTGGTTTTGCCAGACCCACAAACTCCACACATCATAATTACCTTGCTCATAAAAATATCACATCCTTTTAATTTACCTTTATTCTTCTGCTGAAGCCATAATAAGTATATCTCCAGGCAGTAGTTTTGTATCTCAAGTAGGAATTATATTTTTTATAGACAAACCTCCTTTAAGGTTTATTGTATAATTAATGATAACATAAATCAGAATAATTTGAAAATAGAAAGACTTTTATCTTGCTCATCTTTGAAATGATAGAGCAGTTTTATATTTATAAATTTTACTCGGTTTTGTATTTTTTCTTTGTAAAAATTCCGTTGTCGTCACAATAAAATACAAGTGATCCATTTTTATCAGTTCTATAAACTACAGCCCCATTTTCTCTAAATGTATCTAATACGCTTCTATGTGGGTGACCATAGTCATTGTTGTATCCACAAGAGATTGCAATAGCCTCTGGTTTAAGCTTTTCTATAAATTCATCTGTTGATGAGGAAGAGCTGCCATGATGACCTGCCTTTAAAAACTCTATATCTGGCAAATTACAAGATGATAATATTTCTGACTCATTTTCTTTTTCAGCATCTCCAGTAAATAAAAACTCATAACCTTTGTAATTTAATAGCGATACAATTGAATTTAAATTATTTTTATCGGTAATTGTAGATGGAGATAAGATTTCCATAGTTGTAGAGCTATCTATTTTTAATCTATCTCCTTTTGTTAGGTATTCTATTTTTAAATTTTTCTCTTTGCAGCTATCTAAAAGATTGTAAAAAGCCTCAGAATCAGTTTTCGCATCAGGCATATAGAAATGAGATATTTTAAATTTATCTATAATATAGTCCATACTTCCAATATGGTCTGTATCTGGATGTGTGGCAATTAAAACATCAATTTTTTTTACTCCTCTTCTTTTTAAATATGAGTAAACTGTATGCTCAGCTTCTTCATCACCTGCATCTATAAGAATACGTTTATCCTCGAGTGTCTGTATGAATATACTATCTCCTTGACCGACATCAATTATATGTACAGAAAATAATTTTTCTCTGGCGCAACCGTTTACATAGATAACTAGTAAAAGAATTGAAAAAATTTTTATAAGTGATTTACTTTTCATTTTTGTACACCTCTGTTAAAATAAATGTTTGGAAAATATAATTTTAGGGTAAAATAAAAATTATAAAAAATTAATAGTTAGTTCTCTCATTTATATATTTTACAAATTTTTTTATTTGTAAACGAGATTTGAGAAAAGAGATGAAAACAAAAGATGTGATAATTAAAAATATAAATGTATAAATATAAAATAAAAAAAGGATATGTTAAGGGGGAAAAAGGAGAGGTTTTTATGAGTAAAATAGAATTTAAAAATTTAGATATAGAATCGTTGGATAGGTTACAGCCATTCTTTGATATGACAGAGTATGAAGCATGTGATTATTGTTTTGCTACAATGTTTATGTGGCGGGATACTTACAAGACAAAATACCATATAGAAGATGATTTTGCGATAGTTTTTGGGGAATATGAAGGGGAAATATTCTCAGTACTACCACTTGCATCAAGAGAAAATGTTAAAAAAGCTATAGACTTTGCAATGAATTACTTTGAAGAAATAGAAAGTAAAGTTTATTTAAGAGGTATAAATAAGGAAATGGTGGACTATGTTCACAGTAATTACGGAGATAAATTTGAATATATAGAAGAAAGAGATTTATTTGACTACATATACGATGCTGAGTCTTTAAGAACATTAGCAGGTAGAAAAAATCAGAAGAAGAGAAATCATATAAACTACTTCTTAAAAGAGTACGAAGGAAGATTTGAAAGTAGATTATTAGATATAGCAGATTTCGACGATTGTAGAGCATTACTTGATAAGTGGAAGGTTCAGAAAGAGGACTCAGATGCTGAGGTTGACGATGGAGAATATGTAGCAATAGAAAAAATATTCAACAATTATGATAAACTAAGAGATAGAGTGAAAGTTTTTGGAATATATGTTGATGGAGCGTTAGAAGCATTTAGTATAGGTGAAAAATTAAAACCGAATATGGCTCTTATACATATAGAAAAGGCGAATCCAGAGATAAGAGGACTTTATCCATATATAAATCAGAAATTCTTAGTAGACGAATTCCCAGATGTTGAATTTGTAAATAGAGAAGAAGATTTAGGTATAGAAGGACTTAGAAAAGCTAAGCTTTCTTATCATCCTGTTAGATTTGCTGAAAAATATACAGTTAGAGAAAAATAGGAGGATCCAATGGCTGCCAGAATAGCGACTGATAAAGATTACGATCAGATAAGAAAAATATGGACATATTGTTTCAATGAAGGTGAAGAAGTAGAAAACTGCTACTTTGAAAATAAGTATAGAGCTGAAAATACGGTTGTTGCCGAGTTAGATGGAGATGTTGTTGCATCAATTCATTTAAACCAGCATACTATAAAACTTGGTAACAAAGAAGAAAATGTATCCTATGTTGTAGGTGTATCTACATTACCAGAGGCTAGGGGCAAGGGGATGATGAAGTCTTTGATGAATTTATCATTCGAAGAGATGTACAACAGAGGACAAAATGTTTCTATACTTATGCCGATAGATTTTAGGCTTTATAGAAGATTTGGATTTGAAAATTGCTACGATATGATGGAGCACAGAATAAATATAGAGGATTTATCAGCTTTTAGAATAGAAAGAGATTTTAAAAGGGCAAAAGAATCGGATATAGATAATCTTATAGATATTTATAATAAATCTAATAGAAGATTAAATGGATATACTGTAAGAGGTAAGCAGAGATATGAGAATATGTTTAAAGAAGTAGCAGCAGATGGAGGACATATTTATATTTGTTCTGATAATGGTGTGTACGACGGATATGTTATTTATGCTATTAATGAAGGAAAATTCTTTGTTAGAGAAGTGTACTTTAGTAATACAAATGCATTAAAGTCTATTTTAGCATTTATCTACAACCACAATACACAGTGTGATAAGGTTGTTATCATGGAAGACGTTAGAAATACGATAGGTAATACATTGAAAAATCCTAAAACATCGGAATCGCTTTTAAAACCATTTATGATGGGAAGAGTTGTAAATATGGATGGATGTTTTATAAATATGGCAGACTATCTTGAATGTGCTTACAATTACTTAGAAAAATTAGATGGCGATTTTGAAAGTGTAGTGATATCTGTAAAAGACAAGTATATACCACAGAATACAGCAAATTATTGTTTAAAATTTAGAGATAATGATTATAGTTTTGAAAAGCTAGAATATAATGAGGAAAATGCCGATTTAGTTTTAGATATAAATCAGATATCTCAGCTGATATTTGGATATAAAGATATAGATGATGTTTTAGATTTATACGACAAGGAAATAAACGAAAAAAAATTAGATATACTTAGAAAAGTATTTGTTAAAAAGAGAAATCACATAAATGAATACGACTAATAAAAATGGGCTATTGCATCAGTAATTATTGATGAAGTAGCCCATTTTTTTATATTATCAATTGAATTTTTAGCAAGTTGCTGTATTTAGTTTTGAGATTGCAGATATTTTGCTTCCTATTAGATATGCAGCGACAAGTTTGATTAAGTCTGGGATTATAAATGGTATTACACACATTCCAAGAGTTGCTCCAAGTCCAATTGCTCCATTAGCGGCAGAGAATACTTTCATAAACCAAATTGTTCCAAGTGCATAACATGCTACAAGACCTATTATTGCAGAAATTATAAATGAAACTTTATTTTTTCCAAAGAATTTTTCAAATCCCCACATTATTAGTGCAGTAGCTAAAAATCCTAGCAAATACCCTCCTGTTGGACCTGTTATTGCAGCAAAACCACTTTTAAATCCAGCAAATACTGGTAGACCTATTGCACCAAGTGCTAGATATATTAGAAATGATATTGTTCCAAGTTTACCTCCAAGCACTGAAATTGATAAGTATATTCCAAATGTTTGTAGAGTAAATGGTACTGCAGTTGGAATAGAAATCCAAGAGCAAATTGCGATTATAACCGCACAAAGTGCTACGTATACTAATTCTTTTGTTTTCATAAATAATACCTCTTTTCTTTTTAATTTTTGTGTTTTGATATAAAATTTATAAATCCTTTTGCTTTATGATCATAGTATGAGATTTATGTTTACTAGAATAAATTAAAATTGGATAAATGTCAACTATATATGCACAATAAGTTTACCTAAATACAAAAGTAAACTTATTATTTTATTTTTGGGTTACGCTAGATTTTTTATTATTATCTTAAAAAAATAATGTATTTATT
>SAMEA3387515__coassemble_2207_pt1 | contig 19304 bp, 20 predicted proteins | sample SAMEA3387515__metabat2_high_PE_011 | metagenome-assembled genome bin SAMEA3387515 (sample SAMEA3387515) | Felis catus | biome: Faeces | place: United Kingdom | collected 2012 | reverse complement strand
CCGAACGGCACGCTCCGTGGTGTGAGAGGGGCTACAAGTTAGCCCCTACTTAATTTTAAAATGAATTTTTGAAATTTAGTCTATATTTTTATCCCAAAATGGCTTTTTATAAAATTTATCTATTAGCCATTATTTAAAGTATTGTTGAGAAAAGCAATATACTTGCAACACCAACGACTAAAGATATTGTTATAGATTTGAATTTTGCAGCTACAGGTATTAGTACAAGTAGTGCTAGTATTTTGGGATTTGCAAGTGTCATAAATAGTGCATCGTCTTTGAAGAATACGTCTTTTGCAACTAGTGCGCTAAGCATTGCAACTGGAACGAATTTTAATACTTCTTTTAACCAATTTGGCATTTCTTTATCTGCAAATAGAAGAAGTGGAAGTACTCTTGGAACGTATGTAACTGCGCCCATTCCGAGGCAAACTAATAATATTGACATACTACTCATCTACCACAACTCCTTTCTTTTCTTCTGAAACTTTTAATATTTTTTCAATTATAAGCCCTGATGAACAAGCTATTATAGGTGCAACAACCATTATTAAACTACTCTGAGTTATGCTGTAAAGTACTATAAATGATAAAATTGAAATAATTGCCACTAAAACATACACAAAGTTTTTAATTGCGCCCATTATCATAGTTGTAAATAGAGCTGTTATTATAAATCCTGAGATATATGTGTCTATGCTGATGAAGTTTCCTAAGAAAGATCCTGAGCAAAAACTGATTAACCAAATAGCTAGACATAAGTAATTTACAAGCATTGCTCGTGTATCATCCCAGTTTGTAGATATGTATTTTTCGTAGTTTACTGCAAAAGTTTCATCAGTTAAACCTAGTCCAAAAGGAAGTATGTATTTCGGACTTTTATTTTTTATAACCATATTTAAGTTTGAACTCATTAAGAAATGTCTTAGGTTGATGATAAATGTAGTTATTATTATTGAAGTAACTGGTGCTCTAGAAGCTATCATTGAAGCTGCTATATACTGAGCACTTCCACCGAAAACTAATAACGACATAAGGAATATAAAGAATAAATTTAATCCTGCTGCATTTAATAAAATACCACCAACTAATCCAATTGGAACATAGGCGATAAAAATTGGTATAGACGCACGAAAAGCATCTCTGAACGCATCCTTGTTCACAGACTTAAACATAAAAAAATCATCCTTTCTTTATTTAACAAATTTCTAACAATCTAACCACCTATATTATATAGTAAAATAGAGGAAAATGAAAGAGATTCGAGTATATTATTCAATTAATATGCTTAACATAATAACAAAGTATTGCAAATTTTTATTTGCCACTTTTAGAAGAGAGTAAATTTATAAAAGATTAAATAAAAAGGACTATTGCAAATAATTGCAACAGTCCAGCTTTTTATTAATCTATTTCATTATTATCCATGCCTGAGTTTCCTGGCATTATTCCATATCCAAATTCTCTGTAGATTGAAGATGTTGGAGCTAACCAAACTTTACCAGTTCCAGTGTAAGTATTTAAGAATCCTTCACCGCTCATTGCAGATTTGAACAGTGATTTCTGAGATTTAGTAACAGTGAAATTAACAGATGCAGTTCTAGCAAATGAGAAGTCGCCGTCAACTTTTAATTCTTCAGTTCCGTCAAGTTCGTATTCTACGATTTCATTTTTAGGAATAGATAATTCTAGTACTAATACTCCTGTTCCAGAAACCCGTAGCTGGAAAATTCCTTCACCACCAAGTACAGCAGAAGAAACATTTTTCTGAGAAGCTGCTTTTAATTCAAGTGAGTCAGAGCAGCAGTAGAATACACCTTTATCTATTATAATTGTTTCGTTGTTTAATTCCATGAAGTAGTAGTGCTTGAAAGATGGCTCTAAGTAGATTTCGCCACTTCCTTTGTATGAAGGTTTAACTAAAGATTCACTAGTTAGTGCACCAGAGATACCTTTTTTGAAAAATCCTCCAACACCGCCCATTTTTGTATCAGAAACAAAGTTACCTTTAGAGTAGTAAAGAGCACCGGCTTCTGTTTTTATTGATGAATTGTTTAATTTTATTCTAACTATTCTCGATTTTAGTCCTGATTGTTTTGCAAAGTATAGCGCCATTGCCATAGCAGGATCTGAAGCACCATCTAAATTATCGAATTCAAGTACTTCAAAAGTAGAGTATCCGTCGCTTACACTTTCAATAACTTTCATTTTTTCTTTTAAATCCATATAATCAACCCCCTTCAAGAGTTTGGAAAAATAATTTTTTTGCTTATAAAATAGCGGAATAAATACTGAAAATTCTATCAATATTTATACTTTAATTATATTATATTTTGTTTTGCTGATAAAGATTTTTATTTATCATTGAAAAAAATTTTGCAAATTGATGACTTTAAATTGGAGATTTAAAAATTTGAAATCATTAAAAAATTAGCATAGTTAGTTTTAATTAAAAATAAATTTTCTTAAATAATTGACACAAATTTTTTGTTGTGATATAGTATAAGTTAGCTTAAAAGTATTTTTGTGAAGAAGGTGAGAAGATATGGCAGGAGTAAAGGTACTTGCGACTAATAAAAAAGCTAGACATGAGTTCTTTATAGAGGAAACTTATGAGTGTGGTATAGAATTAAAAGGAACAGAAGTTAAGTCTATCAGACGGGGTAGAGTCAATCTAAAAGAAGGATACTGCTCAGTTGATAATGGCGAAGTATTTATGAAGCAGGTTCACATAAGTCCTTATGAACAGGGAAATATCTTCAATGTCGATCCTCTTAGAGTTAGAAAACTACTTCTTCATAAACATGAGATAAGAAAACTTATCGGTGCAACTACTGTTAAGGGATACTCATTAGTTCCTTTAAGTATGTATTTAAAAAATGGTAGGGTTAAGGTTGAAATAGCTCTAGCAAAAGGTAAGAAATTATACGATAAACGTCAGGATCTTGCTAAGAAAGATGCTAAGAGACGTATAGAAAGAGAAATGACAGGTAAATATTAATTATTTGTGTTTTATGTGATTAGTGGTATAATATACTTACATTAAAGTATATTAATACTTAATATAAATAAAAGCTTTTAGCTTTTAAAAGTTAATTATGGTTTGTGTAATACACCGATTTACTTCCACGGACGTAAATGCTTCTTATAATAAGGGGGTGTAAAGGTTTCGACGGGGGTTTAGCACCTGAGGTGGCGTGTCGTGTTACTCTGGGTCACGTAAAAACTGGGGAATTTAAAATAAACGCAAACGATAATTACGCATTAGCTGCCTAATTGCAGCTTGTCCCTCTTAACCCTCCTGCCGGTTAAGACTGGACATCATCTATGCAGGGAACTACTTTTTGGATGCCGCGACTAAAAGTGGACTAATTGTGGCTGGTTGATAGTATAGCCTGTTGCTCGGCTATGCTTGAGACGAGATAAATAAAGAGACAACTACACACGTAGAAGCAGCAGGGAAAGAGCTTTCGGACAGGGGTTCGACTCCCCTCATCTCCATTTAAGAAAAACATCGACTTTTATAAGTGATGTTTTTCTTTTTTTTGCAAAAATTATCAAAAATAAACTTTGAAATAAGGTATATATATAATAAAGCTGAAAATAAAAGAAAATAAAATAATTAATATATTACGAAAAAAATGATTGAAAAATAAAACTGATATTAGTAAATAAAGATAGAAAGTATAATTAAATTAAGTAGAGATTGTATATATAATAACAAAAAGTGTATACTATTTAAAAGTTACTAAAATAATATGAATAATAAATTTAAGTTATTAAAATTTTCTAAGGAAAACGATAACTTATAAAAATAGATAAAAAAAAGTAATAATAATTAGTGAAAAATGAAATGATAAGTAAAAAATATAAATGAAATGAAAAAAAAGTTTCGGAAAATGTTCTGAAAAGCTTTACACTAAATAATGAATATGTTATATTATAGACAAATAACAGGCCTGTATAAAAAAACTCAAGGAGGAACTAATATGTCAGTTTTTGAAATGCCAAAATATAGACATCCAGACTTTTCAGAAGAAATGTTTGTAAATGCACCGAATGCTAAATATGAAGAAGCGGAAAAAGATGGAGTACTACCAGAATACTATCACAGTACTTCTATGTACCCAGAATATTTTAAAATAGATGGAGAATGGAGACTTGCAGAAGAAAGCCGTATGGACTCTTGTGTAATACTTCAGGACGACGGAAAACTTGCTGTTGTAGAAGCAAGAAACGTTAAAAAAGGCGATAAAGTAATGTTAGGTAGAACTGAAAGATGCGAAGAAGGAGTATATATGTACTGCCATGGTTTTGAAGAAGCTACAGAAGCTTTAGATGACCAGTTCGTATTCCGTCAGGGAAGAAGCCGTGAAACATCATATGCTAGAGATTATGATAAATTATTTGAACTATTAAAATATGAAAAAGAACATGGTGGAAAAATAGTTTGGGTTATGGGACCAGCATTTGCATTTGATGCTAATGCAAGAGCAGCAATGCAGGCTCTAGTTGAAAATGGATATGCTCATGGACTATTAGCAGGAAACGCATTAGCTACTCATGACTTAGAAGGAGCTTTATTACATACTGCTTTAGGACAGGATATATACACTCAGAAATCTCAACCTAATGGACATTACAACCACTTAGATGTACTTAACAAAGTTAGAAGAAGTGGATCTATACCACAGTTCATGAAAGATTATGATTTAAACGACGGAATTATATGTAGTTGTGTAAACAACAATGTACCTATAGTTCTTGCTGGTTCTATAAGAGATGACGGACCACTTCCAGAAGTTTATGGAAATGTATATGAAGCAGCAAATGCAATGAGAGCTATAGTTAAAGATGCTACAACTGTTATATGTCTAGCAACTATGCTACATACAATAGCTGTAGGAAATATGACACCTTCATTCCGTGTATTAGAAGATGGAACAATACGTCCAGTATATCTATACACTATAGATGCAGACGAGTTCGTTGTTAACAAACTTCTTGATAGAGGTAGCTTATCAGCAACAACAATGGTAACTAACGTTCAGGACTTTATAACTCGTGTTGCTAAAGGACTTGATTTAATAAAATAATTAATGTAATTTGTTCAAAAAATAATACAAAATTGGAGAAGCTGTTATGAAAAAAGGTGTATTCGGAAAATTGGCTTTGCTATTCGTAGCTGTTGCTTGGGGTAGTTCAATGGTTGTTATAAAGGGTTCTACTGATATACTACCAGCTGGATCTCTTCTTGCATGGCGTTTTACAATAGCTGCACTAGTTTTAGGACTAGTAAACATAAAAAGATTAAAACAAATTGATAAAGAATATATAAAGAGTGGGATATTTATAGGAATATGCTTGTTTATGGCATATTTCACACAGACATTAGGTGTTATGCTTGAAATGCCAGGTAAGAGTCATTTCTTATCATCAGCATATTGTGTATTTGTACCATTCTTAGGATGGATAGTATTAAAAGAAAGACCTAAGATTTACCACATAATAGCAGCAGTAATGTGTGCTACAGGTATAGTGTTAGTTTCTTTGGTTGGAAACTTCAGTATAAGTTATGGAGATAGTTTATCTATAATAAGTTCAGTATTCTGGGCAGCACAGATAATAGCTATAGCTAAATGGGGTAATGGTAAAGACCCAGTTTTAATAACAATATTAGAATTTGTCGTATGTGCTATATTAGCTTGGGCTTTCACATTAACAATGGAAGATCCATTTGCAATACAGTGGAATGCAGCTGCTGTTGGTGGAGTACTATATCTTGGTGTTGTTTGTTCTGGTATATGTTTCTTATTACAGACAATCGCACAGAAAACAGAAGATCCAACAAGTGTTTCTATAATATTAAGTTTCGAAAATATATTCGGATTAGTATTTGGAGCAGTGTTCTTTGGAGAAACATTTACTCCACAGTCAATAGTAGGATTTATTCTAATGTTCTTAGCTATAATAATAGCTGAAACACAGCTTTCTTTCCTAAAAAAGAAAAAAGTAGCTGAATAAAATTAAAATTTAATAAATTTCATTAAGTTTATTATGATATGTATCGGCGGTAGGTATCTATCGCCGATATAATTTTGATTAATATAACTTGTAAGTACAAAAAAACTCTGCTATCCTAAAAATAAGAAAATTTATAATAAAGTGAGGATTTTAGACATGGAAATACTAATTATAGATGCACAGGGTGGCGGAATAGGAAAACAATTAATAATAGAAATAAACAAAAATTTTAAAGATGCACACATAACTGCTGTTGGAACAAACTCAGTTGCAACAACAAATATGTTAAAAGCAGGAGCAAAAAACGCAGCTACAGGAGAAAATGCTGTTGTAGTTGGATGTAGAAAAGCAGATATTATAATAGGACCAGTAGGTATAGTTATAGCGGACTCTATGTACGGAGAAATAACTCCTAAAATGGCTGTAGCTGTTGGACAGAGTGATGCAAAAAAACTACTTATACCTATGAACCACTGCAACAATATAATTGTTGGAGTAGAAAATAAAAGAATGAATGATTTTATTTCAGAAACAATTAATGATCTTAAATCATATTTATAATTACTAGAAAGTATTAAAAAATAGCAAGAAGCTTACAATTTATACAGGAAGTATAAAAATAATAAAAATTATATATAAAAACTAAGGCATATTTCGACATCTATATAAATAAAAAGTACCAGAAGGTATGAGTAAATTCAGTAGAATAAAAGATATGCTTTTTTGTTGGAAAAGAGGACTAATATGAACAGAAAAATTGTAAGTTTAGTAGCTACAGCGATGGTATTACCAATGCTACTTGTTGGTTGTGGGAAGAAAGAAGCGAGTAATTCAAATCCAGAAGATGGAATAAAAATTTATATAGGTTCATCAATATTTGATGATAGTTTAGACCCTATAAAAGGCGGGATGTCAAATGGATATCCATTTACAAATGATGCACTTTTAAAGGTGAATAGTGAGTCTAAGTACGTAGGGGACTTAGCTAAGGATTGGAAAGTAAGCGATGACGCTTTAACATATACATTTGATTTAAATGATGGAGTTAAATTCAGCGATGGCAGTGAATTAACAGCAGAAGACGTTGTATTTACATATAATACAGTGAAAGAAAATCAGGCTCATAATGAAAACGTTGACTTAACATATTTAGAGTCTGTAAAAGAAGTGGATAAGGATACAGTAGAATTCAAATTAAAAGAACCATATTCACCATTCTTAGACACAACTGCTCAGCTGGGAATAGTTCCTTCAGATGCTTACGATAGCAAAAAATTTGACACTCAGCCAATAGGAACTGGTGCTTATAAAGTATCTCAGTACGATGCTAATCAGCAGATAATATTAGAAGCAAATGAAAACTATTTTGGAAAAGCTCCAGAAATAAAGAAAGTTACAATAGTTAATATGGAAGAAGACGCAGCCTTTTCATCAGCTAAAGCTGGAGAATTAGATGTTGCAATGGTTGGAACAAACTACGCTAATGAAGAAATTCCAGGTATGAAATTAGAAAAATTAGAAACTATGGACGTTCGTAATGTAGGACTTCCAGTTAGACCTGTTAGTGAAGTTAAGAGTCCAAGTGGAGAAATGGTAAAAGTTGGTAACAATGTAACATCAGATCCAGCAGTTAGAAAAGCGCTTGCGATAGGTATAGATCGTAAAAAAATAATAGAAAATGCTTCAAACGGAATAGGAAAGCCTGCAGTAAACTTTACAGACAACTTAGTATGGGCTAGTACAGATGACTACGAAGATAATAAAGTAGATGAAGCTAAAAAACTTTTAGATGAAGCTGGATGGAAAGAAACTGAAAGCGGAATTCGTGAAAAAGACGGACAGAAATGTACATTTGATTTATATGCATCAGCAGGAGAAATGGACCGTTACAACTTATGTGTAGCACTTGCTGAAAATGCAAAAGAACTTGGTATAGATATACCAGTAAAAACAGCTACTTGGGATGAAATATTGACATTACAGAATACTTCAGCAATCTTATGGGGTTGGGGACAGTATTCACCAACAGTTTTATCTTCATTATATAATTCAGAATTATTCTTATCTGGAGGATATGACAATGTTGTTGGTTACAATAATCCAGAAGTAGATGCAAAAATAAAAGAAGCTATAAATGCAAACTCTCAGGAAGATGCAGTAGCAGCATGGAAAGAAGTTCAGGGGTTAGCAGATAAAGATCATTCTAATTTATTCTTAGTAAATATAGAACATTGCTACTTTGTATCAGATAAATTAGATATATCAACAGATACACAGATACCTCATCCTCATGGACATGGAACACCAATCGTATGTAATATAGCAGATTGGAAATTAAAATAATATGGAGATAGATTATGAAGAGTTGGAGAAAAATATTAGGGGAATGCCTAAGAATGGTACTGCTTTTAGTAGCAGTTAGTATAATAGCATTTTTATTAATAGTAAAATCTCCTATAGATCCATTAGTTTCATACGTAGGAACTAATACAACTATCTCAGAAGAAGCTAAGCAGGAAATTGCTGAGGAGTGGGACTTAAATGCCCCACCTTCTCAGCGTTTTATTACGTGGGGTGAACACGCACTTCATGGAGATTTAGGTATGTCAATTACCTATAAAAAACCAGTTGCTGAAGTAATAAAGACTAGATTTTCTTATTCGATAGTTTTAATGGCTGTTTCGTGGCTTCTTTCTGGAATAATAGGATTTATTTTGGGAGTTATATGCGGAATTATAGACGGAAGTATTTTTGATAGAATAATAAAAACATTTTGCTTGATAGTAAAATCCGCACCGGTATTTTGGATAGGACTTATCATGGTATCTATATTTGCAGTCAAGCTTGGATGGTTCCCACTAGGGATGGCAGTTCCAGCGGGAAAATTGGCGGCAGATGTAACGCTTGCGGATAAGATACATCATTTAATTCTTCCTGTGCTTACACTTACAATAGTAAGTATCAGTGAAGTAGTGTTATACACAAGACAAAAAGTTATAGAAATAATGAATAGTGATTTTATATTATATGCAAAAGCTAGAGGTGAAAATACAAAACAGCTTATAGCAAGACATATTTTAAGAAATGTATCGCTACCTGCGATTACAGTTCAGTTCGCTTCATTTAGTGAACTATTTGGTGGAATGGCACTTGCTGAGACAGTATTTGCCTACCCAGGAATAGGAACTGCAATAACTGCTGCAGCGTTAAATGGAGATGTTCCACTTCTATTAGGTATTTCAGTTTTCAGCGCAATATTTGTATTTGTCGGAAACTTAATAGCAAATATCTTATATGGAGTATTTGATCCTAGAATAAGAGAGGTGGATGCTCGTGAATAAAGATAAGGTATTTAATAGAAGAGTATTAGTTGTTATATTAATGGCTGTTGCGGTTACATATCTAATAGGTGTATTTGTTTGGGGATTATTTATGAATCCTCGGTCTTATGAGGCAAATTATGCGAACAAATTTTTATCACCTAGTTTAGCACATCCATTTGGGACTGATTTTATAGGGAGGGACATGTTCCATAGAACTATAAAAGGTCTTTCTAACAGTATAATTATAGGTGTACTTGCATCTATTTTTAGTTCAATTATTGCACTATTCGCTGGAATTGCATCTGCTGTATTTGGCGGATGGGTAGATAAATTTGTAAACTGGTGTGTCGACTTATGTATGGGATTACCTCATTTAGTATTATTAATGCTTATATCTTTTATGATGGGAAAAGGTGTAAAAGGTGTAACTATTGCAGTTGCTCTTACACATTGGCCATCTTTAACAAGAATAGTTAGATCTGAGGTTATGCAAATTCGTTCATCTCAATACGTAAAAGTGGCTTATAAAATGGGGAGAACAAAAACACAGGTTGCTTTTCAGCACATACTTCCTCATGTAATACCAGCTTATTTAATAGGACTAGTTTTATTATTTCCACATGCAATCATGCATGAAGCTTCTATTACATTCTTAGGATTTGGTATGCCTGCCGAAATGCCTGCGATAGGTGTAATTTTATCAGAAGCTATGCAGCATATTTCAACAGGAAAATGGTGGCTTGCACTATTCCCAGGATTAATGCTTTTAATAGCAGTGTTATTATTTGACATTATTGGTGAAAATCTAAAGAAACTTTGGAATCCTGAAAGTGGAAATGAATAAGGAGAGTTTAATATGGAAAAAAAGAATATATTGAGTGTAGATGATCTAGTTGTATCATTTAGTATGTATAAAGGACTCTTCAAAAAGGAAAATCTAGAGGTTGTACACTCTCTATCACTTGATATTAATGAAGGTGAGATTGTAGCGGTGGTTGGTTCTAGTGGCTCTGGAAAAAGTCTTTTGGCCCACGCTGTTTTAGGATTACTTCCAAAGAATGCCTCTACAAGTGGGAAAATTCTTTATGAAGGTGAAGAGCTTACAGATAAAAAAAGAAGCGAACTTCTTGGAAGAAAGATAGTTTTCATACCTCAGTCTATTGATTATCTGGATCCAGTTATGAAAGTAGGCAAACAGGTTCAGGGAGTTTATTCTACTAAAGAAAGACAAGAAGAGTTGTTTGAAAAATATAAATTAGATAAAAGTGTAGAAGATATGTATCCATTCCAGCTTTCTGGTGGAATGGCGAGAAGAGTACTTGTATCATCAGCGCTTATGGAAATGCCTAGACTTATAGTTGCAGACGAGCCAACGCCTGGACTTAGCGTGGATATGGCTATGGATACTCTAAAACATTTTAGAGAAATTGCAGATAAAGGTGCAGGTGTACTACTTATAACACACGACATCGACTTGGCACTTCACGTAGCAGATAGAATAGCAGTATTTTATGCAGGTACAATATTTGAGATAGCTTCTACAAAAGACTTCCTTGAAGGTAGGGATGCACTTAGACATCCATACAGCAAGGAATTTATATCAGCATTACCACAAAACGAATTTAAGTCTATAGAAGGGTTACAGCCTTATGCAGGTGAGCTACCTAAGGGATGTCTATACGCAAGTAGATGCCCTTATGTATCGGAAAAATGTTCAGGTGAAATCCCTATGAGAGAGCTTAGAGGAGGAAAGGTTAGGTGTGTAAATGCAACTTAGTATAGAAAATATAAATTTTAGATATACAGAAAAATCTCCTTGGATTTTAAAAGATGTAAATTTAAAGGTAGAATCAGGAGAAAGAGTAGGAATTATAGGGCCATCAGGTTATGGTAAAAGTACACTTTCCAAGATAATTGCAGGTTATGAAAAACCTACATCTGGAAAAATACTTATAGATGGCAAACCTATTAGTGAAAAGGGATTTTGTCCCGTACAGATGATTCATCAGCACCCAGAGTTATCAGTCAACCCTAGATGGAAGATGGATAAGGTACTGAATGAATGTTGGCAACCAGATGACAAAATGCTAAAGCGTTTTGGAATAGAAAAAGAATGGCTAAAAAGATGGCCAAATGAACTTTCTGGCGGAGAATTACAGAGATTTTGTATTACAAGAGTTTTGGCGCCAGAAACAAAATTTCTTATATGTGATGAGATTACTACTATGTTAGATGTTATTTCTCAGGCACAGATATGGAATGTGCTTCTAGGTATAGCTGAAGAAAAGGATTATGGGATGCTTATAGTAACACATAATATGGAATTGGCTAAAAGAGTATGCACAAGAATAGTTGATTTAAGGGAAATAAATCACAAGTAATTAAAATAATTATAGGAAATAAAATGGAGGTACTTAAATGGAGACAAGAGAAATGTTAAGCAAGGTTAAAAATGGAGAAATATCAGTTGAAGAAGCAGAAAAATTTTTCCGTAAACAGCCTTTTGAAGAATTAGGATATGCTAAGTTAGATACTCATAGAAAGGTTCGTTCTGGATGTGCAGAAGTTGTTTTTTGTAGTGGAAAGGCAAATGAACATTTATTAAGTATATACGAACATCTTTATTCTATGGAAGGAGAAGTTTTAGGAACAAGAGCATCTAAAGAACAGGCAGAACTAGTTAAATCAAAAATTCCTTGTGTCCAGTACGATCCTATTTCTAGAATTTTAAAGATAGAAAAAGAAGATAAGAAGTATATTGGAAAAATTGCAGTATGTACAGCAGGAACAGCAGATATTCCTGTTGCAGAAGAAGCAGCTCAGACAGCTGAGTTCTTTGGAAATAAAGTAGAAAGAATATACGATGTAGGAGTAAGTGGAATACACAGACTTCTATCAAGAATGGAAACAATACAGGATGCAAACTGTGTTATAGCAGTTGCTGGAATGGAGGGAGCACTAGCTAGTGTTATAGGAGGTTTAGTTGATAAACCTGTTATAGCCGTACCTACATCAATAGGATACGGAGCTAGTATGAATGGTATATCTGCCCTACTTACAATGATAAACTCTTGTGCAAATGGTATTGCAACAGTGAATATAGACAATGGGTATGGAGCAGGATATATTGCATCACAAATTAATAAACTAGGAGTGAACGATCATGAGTAAGAAAAAATTATACTTAGAATGCTATTCTGGAATTAGTGGAGATATGTTTGTTGCCTCTCTTTTAGATTTAGGGGCTGACTTAGAAGTACTTGAAAAATCTTTAAAAAGCCTTGAATCAATTAAGGATAAATTTGAAATAAAAACAAGCAGAGTTGTAAAATCTGGATTAGATGCACTTGATTTTTCTGTTGTATTAGATGTAGACAATCACGATCACGATATGGAATATCTACATTCCAATAATTATAAACACGACCATCATCATGACCATGACCACAGTCATGATCACGGACATAGCCACGACCATGGGCACAGTCATGAACACGTTGGACTTATAGAAATCCAGCATATAATAAACAGCAGTGGAATAACAGAAAATGCAAAAAAAATAGCTAATAAAATATTTGATATAGTTGCAAATGCAGAAGCTAAAGCTCATGGAAAACCAAAAACAGAAGTTCACTTCCATGAAGTTGGAGCAGTAGACTCAATAGTAGATATAGTTGCAGCAGCTGTATGCATAGATAATCTAGGTATAGAAGATGTTATAATACCAGCATTATACGAAGGAGTTGGAACAGTTAGATGCCAGCATGGTGTACTTCCAGTTCCAGTACCAGCAGTTTTAAATATAGTAAATGCAGAAAATCTAACTCTTAGCATAACTGGTGTTCAGGGAGAATTTGTAACTCCAACAGGTGCAGCAATAGCAGCGGCTATATGCACAGAAAAAAAACTTCCAGAAAAATTTAGAGTAGTTAAAACTGGTATAGGTGCAGGTAAGAGAAATTACGAAAGACCTAGCCTTCTTAGAGCTATGATAATAGAGGAAGAAGAAACAAAAATAGAAAAAGATAAAATAGTAAAAATGGAAACTAATATAGACGATTGTACAGGTGAAGCACTTGGATATGTTATGCAAAAATTAATGGATGCAGGTGCGAGAGATGTGCATTATATGCCAGTTTTTATGAAAAAAAATAGACCAGGCTATCAGTTAAATGTTATCTGTAAAGAAGATAAAATGGACGAATTACAGAGAATAATATTTGAAGACACAACAAGTATAGGTATAAGAATTCAGTATATGGATAGAAAAATCCTAGAAAGAAGAACTGAAATGAGAGAAACATCTATGGGAACAGTGCAGATAAAAATTTGTGGACTTCCATCAGGTGAAAGAATTTACCCAGAACACGATAGCATAGCTAGAATATGCAAAGAAACTGGTAAAACTTGGCAGGATGTATATCGTCAAATAATCGAGGAGTGCAAGTAATAATATGAGTTATGAAGAAAAAAAGATAAGACTTTTAGAAGAGGTAGATAAATTATCTCAGGAAGATGTTGTACTTGCATTTTCAGGTGGTGTAGACAGCAGTCTTCTTTTAAAATTGTTCTCAAAATCAACTAAAAAAACAGGCAAAAAAGTCTATGCAGTAACAGTACACACAAAGATACATCCTATGAAAGATTTAGAGATTTCACGGAGAGTAGCGGATGAAATGGGTGTAGAACACAAGATTATTTCAATAGATGAGCTTAAAGAAGCTGGAATAGAGGACAATCCTGTAAATAGATGCTATCTTTGTAAGAAGAGTATATTTGAAAAACTACAGAGATATGCAGAAGAACTTGGTGTAAAACAGGTAGTAGAAGGTACAAATGAGGACGATTTACATGTATACAGACCAGGAATAAAAGCAATAAAAGAGCTTGGAATAAAAAGCCCTCTAGCTGATTCTGGATTTACAAAGGAAGAAGTTAGAAAACTTGCTGCAGAACTTGGGGTATCTGTATCTAATAGACCATCTACTCCATGTATGGCTACTAGATTCCCTTATGGAACAATGTTAGATTATGAAAGTATTCAAAAGGTTGAAGAGGCTGAAAAATGGCTTAGAGATTTAGGATTTTATAATGTAAGAATAAGAGTTCATGGGGATATAGCTAGGATAGAAGTAGATAAAAATGAAATGATGATGCTTTTAGAAAAGAAGGAAGAAATCGTTGAAAAATTAAAAGAGTTTGGATACGATTATATCACTCTAGACTTAGAAGGATTCCGTTCTGGAAGCATGGATATACATATAAAAAAGTAAAGACAAGAGTATAACTGCTCTTTGCTTCAGGCTTCAGTGCCCCATCCTATTATGTAACACATTTATAGGTATGGGGCACTTGCAGTATTGTCGCTTTAGAGCAGTTATACACTCTTGTCTTTTTTTATACTTTGTTAGATTGTCTTTTCTTTAAATTCTTTTTTTATTTTTTCTGCTAATTCTCTGTTTTGAGAGATGTCAACTACAGTTGAGCAGAATGCTTTTATTACAGTATTCATTTTGTCGAATGCATATTGAGAGTTTACTAGTTCAAGAGCCTTTTGTGTATGTATAGGAAGTGGCTCTGGAGAGTCTAGGGCTATTTCAGCATATATAGTAGGGCATACGTAGCTTACATTTCCGATATCTGATGAACCCACAGGAAGTCTATTGTCCTTGTCTAAGAAATTATCCATACCATATAGTTTGAAATTGTCTTCAGTAGCTTTTATCATGCTATCAAGATGAACCGTATCGTCAAATGGATTTTCTATTAATCTGTACTCCAAAGTGCATCCAGTGCTTAGAGCAGCTGCATTTGCTATGTTTATAATTTTATCTCTTAACACTTTAAGTGAAGCTTTATCTTTTTCCCTAATACTAAACTGACACGCAGCTAAGTCTGGTATTATGTTTGGTGCAGATCCTCCATTGCTTATAATACCATGCACCTTTGCAGATGGAGGTAGCTGCTGTCTAAGAAGTCCAATGTTTACAAACATAGAGATAACAGCATCAAGTGCGTTTATTCCTTTATCTGGAGCCTGAGATGCATGAGAAGCAAATCCTTTAAATTCAAATTCAAATGAATTCATAGCTAAATTATGTACATACATATTGTCATGTGCGTCTAGATGAGCCTGAAATGCATAATCTACATCGTCAAATGCTCCTAAATTTATCATATCGTATTTAGCGCCAAAAGTTTCCTCTGCAGGAGTACCTATTAAAGATACATTTATACCTAGTTCTTTTGACACTTTAGAAAGTACAACGGCGCAACCAGTCATAGTAGCTGCTATCCAGTTGTGTCCACAAGCATGTGCATTTGTGCATCTATCATCTCCATATCCTGGAAGTGCATCGTACTCTGCAATAAATGCGTAATTTTCATAAGATGGATCGTTTATATAAGATGCGACAATTGCTGTAGGAAGAGTTTCATATGCTTCTTTTACAACAAAATCATGCTTTTTTAACGTATCCACAATACACTTTGCAGATAAAAATTCTTCTCCTCCAAGTTCGGGATTATTAAATAAATAATTTGATATTTCTTCAAAATTATGCTGATATTCATCTACTATATTACAAATTGTTTTTTTAAAATTGTTCATATTTGAATAATTCCCTTCATAATTATTTAATATTTTACTAAACCTACCACGATTAAAGCTACTGGTCTTCTTTACTATTTTTCATAAAATCAATAGCATCACTGTATTTTTTTAGTTCTGGCTCTATCTTTTCTTTGTATGTATGTCTTAGCTCTGAGAGTATGATATTACATAGAAGAATAGATAGAATTGGTGAATTGTAAAAAGTCTCAGCTGACTCTTTTGTTACAACATAGGCGTCGGCATTTAAAGAGTTTCCTACTATATCAGAATTTGTCATAGAAACAAACTTTGCTCCGACTTTTTTTGCATAACGTGCAACCATATAGTCATCGTCTTCCATATCTGAAAAATTGGACATAATCACTAAATCATGCTTTGAAAGAGTGATAAGTTTTTCTCTTAAACTAACTCCTTGCTCATCTGTATAGATACACTTTATCCCACATATAGGTAGATAATTGTATAAATATTTCATAGCAATCGAATCAGAGCCAAATCCTATCAAATAAACTGCTGAAGCATTTGCTATATATTTAACTATTTTCTTTATTGTATTTGGAGATATCGTCTTTTCAAAATTATTTATATCATTCACCAAATTAGAAAATATAGACTCTGTACAAGGTGTTGGCAAAAATGTTTCATATGGATTGTGCTTAATTGAGGATAATTGCTCATTATTTATTTCTCTCTTTAATTCTATAAATCCTTTGTACCCTATCTTTTGGCTAAATCTAACAAGTGTTGCCTTGCTTGTATCTGCATTTTCTGCAATTTCATTGCCGTTATAATACGAAATAGTATCGTAATTATCTATAATGAATGTTGCAATTCTTTTTTCGTTTTTTGAAAAATTATCAAAATTGGAAATAATTTTATCTTTAATTGAACTCATAACTAAAAACCCCTTTAGAAATTGTAACTTATTTTATGCTATTAATTATAACATAAAAAAAAGTATAAAAAAAAATTAAAATCTATATTAAATTAATGTTGAATATATATTTTATATATAGAAATTTGATATAATAAAGAAAAACTAAAATTTGGAGGTAAATTATGAACTTTTCATTTGCACACAATAACATAAACGTATTAGATTTACAGAAGAGTATGGAGTTCTATGAAAAAGCACTAGGACTAAAAGAAACTAGCAGAATAGAGTCTGAAGATGGTAGCTTTACAATAGTATATCTTGGAGATGGTGTTACTCCTCACAATCTTGAGCTTACTTGGTTAAGAGACTGGGATAGACCATATAATTTAGGTGACAACGAGTTCCATCTAGCTTTAAGAGTAGACGATTTTGAAGCAGCACACGAGCTTCACAAAGAAATGGGATGTATATGTTTTGAAAATGAAGCTATGGGGATATACTTTATAGCGGATCCAGATAACTACTGGGTTGAAATAATACCAAGTCATATGTAATAGAAAAATATTATATTTTATAAAATTTAGTAAAATATAACAAATAATATCTTAAAATACTACCACAAGTGTTAAAAGTGGTAGTATTTTTTTGATTATCTGATAGTGTATGTTATACTTTATGAGTAGAAGAAAAGTTAAAAAATATAATTATAAAAAACTAAAATAAAGGAGAAAAAAATTGGATTATTTAAATATATTATTTCTGTCAATGATGCCTGTTACAGAGCTGAGGGGTGCAATTCCTATTGGTATAGCTATGAACCTAGATCCAATAGGCGTGTATATTGCAAGTGTTATAGGCTCTAGCTTAGTGGCAATTCCATTAATATTGACGTTTAGACATATACTAAACTTTATAAGAGAGATTTCTTTTTTAAAGAATATAGCTAAAAAAATAGACAATAAGATAGAGTCGTCTATGAAGAAGTTAAAGAGCGCATCTGTTCTAGGACTTATTCTGTTTGTAGGTGTTCCTCTTCCGACTACGGGAACATGGACTGCTGCAGCAATTGCATCGATACTACATATGAGAATAAGAAATGCATTTTTGGGAATTGTAGTTGGAAATATGATGGCTGGAGTGATAGTAACTGGAATATCAATGCATATAATATAAGAAAAGGTAATTAAGCTGTTACAATATTTTTGTAGCAGTTTTTATTTTGGAAAATTCCTTTACTATAGCTAAAGAAAACCTTATTATATTCAATAGAGGAAAGTAGAACCTCTATCTAAAAGCAAGGAGTGAATAAAATGTTAGGAGCAATAATTGGGGATATTCTAGGAAATGGATACGACTTTGGTCTAACAATCCCTAAATACGAAGAAGTACAGAAAAAATACGACGAACTATTCAAAGAAGGAATAGAAATAAATCCAAGAGTTAGGGAAATATTTACCGACGATACAGTAATGACTGTAGCTGTTGGAAAAGCTCTATCTCAGACTTTTGACAAACCTGCAGAAGAAATAAAACTATGCCTAAGATACAATATGCAGATGTTTGGAAGAAGCCACATAACTGCCGGATATGGAACATTGTTTAGCAATTGGCTAATTTCTCAGAAACCAGAACCTTATGAAAGCATAGGAAATGGATCTGCTATGAGAGTATCTTCTGTTGGATGGCTTGCAAACAACCTAAATGAAGTGGATATCTACGCAAGATTATCTGCTGAAGTTACACACAACAGTGAAGAGGGGATAAAAGGTGCTCAGGCAATAGCGAGTGCAATATTCCTAGCGAGAAATGGAAGCAAAAAAGAAGCGATAAAGAAATATATAGAAAAAGAATATGGATACGACTTATCTAAATCTGTAGAAGATTACAGAAGTGCAGACATAATGAAAAGGGACGCATTATGTGAAACAGCAGTTGTTCAGGCAATGGCTGCATTTTTAGAGAGCGAAAGTTTTGAAGATGCTGTAATAACTGCAGTTACAATAGGTGGAGATACCGACACAATAGCTGCAATTACAGGAGCTATTGCCGAAGCATACTACGGAATAGATGAAAAAGCTAAAGAGCTTGTACTCACTTATCTTCCTGATGATTTAAAAAGAGGAATAAATGATTACACATATATCGTAATGTATAGAAGAAACGAAAGAAAAAAAGCTTACGATAAAATATTTGACGACATAAAATACTTCAAAGAAAGAATAAAAGAAGACACAGGAAGACCAGTTCCTATGTTTATGTTTAATCAGCCAGAGATGTCAGAAGAAGTTGAAAAACTTATAAATACAGCTCACCTTCCTGAGATAACAGACAAGGCGTATATAGATACATTAGACCTTCACAACATAGAAATGGACTCTGACTTATACAGAGAAAATGCAGCCGATTCTGGAGCATATCTTTTAAGAGCGATGCTTACTAGCATTGTAAGACAGGAAATATTTAATCC
>SAMEA3387515__coassemble_2182_pt1 | contig 19907 bp, 20 predicted proteins | sample SAMEA3387515__metabat2_high_PE_011 | metagenome-assembled genome bin SAMEA3387515 (sample SAMEA3387515) | Felis catus | biome: Faeces | place: United Kingdom | collected 2012 | reverse complement strand
GAATAAGAGCGAAATATCTAAAATGAGTACATTTGTATATATTTTTAGAACCAGGAATAGTCATGAGTGCAACTCTTAGAATACAAGGATTGAGCAAAAAATTTGGAAAACAAGTAGTATTAGATAATATAAATTTAGAAATAGAGCCTGGACATATATACGGAATACTTGGTAGAAATGGTAGATGTAGCTAATAGAAAAATATTCTATGAAGAGTTAATGGAAAAATATTCAGAAGACATGGGAACATACATAATAATAACTCATCAAGTTGGAGAAATAGAAAGAATAATAGAAAAGTTAATAATAATCGACGAAAATAAAATTGGTGTATATGAGGATGTGGATAACTTCAAAAGTAAATCAAACTTATTATCTGGAAAAGATGAAGATTTAAAGAAATTATCATTCTATGGAGAGTCAAAAGAATTAAAAAAATTTGGATCTACAAAGACAATTTTCTACTATGGAAATATATCAGGCGATGATTTAGAAACAATAAAAGAAAAGAGAATAGAAGTTGTGAAGGCAGAATTTGAAGATGCATTCGTAACAATTACGAAAGAGGTGAATTAAGATGACAGCACTAAAACCTTACTTAAATTATTTGAAAATAAATATGAAGACATATTTTTTAGTAGTAACATCTGTAATGGTTTTAATACTAGGAATTGGACTTGTTATGAGCTATATATACCTAGATTCAGTACAGGGTGGAGCAGCTACAAAAAGCCGGTGGAATGTCATTTAGCTCTATGTATGGCGGCATGTCTGGAGTGGCTATGGTATATGGAATACTACTTTCGACAGTAGAATTTACAATTATCAGTATGATTATATTCTCAATACTTCTAATAGGAGCTGAAAACTTAATGCAAGCAATAAGCCCAATTCCACTAGTATATAAAAGATTGAATATTATGGAGTATTTAGGATTGATAATAATTCAATCTTCTGTAGGACTTGTTTTAGGAGCATTATTCTACAGATTTGGTGGAATAAAAATGATGATAGGAATTACTGTACTAGCATCAATAATAGTATTATTTGGTGTAAGTCCAAGTAGTTTTATACAGGCACTAGGATATAAAATATTATACTATATTGAAATTGCTTTAGAAAATTATGAAGTTCTATTAACAGTTATATTTACTCTATTGATGTATACTATTTACTGGTTAATTATGAGAAAAGCACCTATAAAAGAATACTCTAAAAAGAATTTACTAAGAATAGATGAATAGTATTTAAAAATTATAGTTCATTTTGTAAACTTATGAAACGGTTTGAAGTTTTAAATTTATCAAAGCTTTAAACCGTTTTTTATTTTTTGTGTTAACAAGTATAGAATACAATACAGAATGTTAAAAATATATTGAAATTAGGCTATGACAAGGTTTTAACACCTCTAAAATTGTATAAATATTCAAAAAATTTTTTTTTACGACAAAATATAAAAAAACTTTCTTATGATAAATGAGTATAATAATAAAAAAATATAATGATAAATCAGAAAGAAAAATAAAAAATTAACGAAAATAAAGGATGAGTTATCACATAAAAATGCCTAGATTTCAATTGTTTTATGGAATTTTCAGAAAAAAATAAATCAAAAGTGTGCAATATAGATTGTTAAAAAAACGCATAAATACATATAAAAAAATAAATATCTAAAAAATTGACAAGATATAATTACTATCATTATGAACAAAAATATAGTATAATTAAAAATAAGAACTAGAAGATTTATAATTCATAAAATTTTGCGAATTTTATGGAAAAATATAAATTTTACTCTTTTAATAAAGATAGGAGAATGTGATATGAGTTTTAGAATAGTAAAAAAAGAACGCTTAACAGATAAGATTTTTGCAATGGAAATTGAAGCTCCTAGAGTTGCTAAAGCAGCAAACCCTGGTCAGTTTATAATCATCAAAATAGATGAAAAGGGTGAACGTGTTCCTCTAACAATAGCTGACTACGATAAAGAAAAAGGTACAGTTAAAATAGTTTTACAGACTGTTGGGGCATCAACAATAAAACTTGCTGAGATTGAGGAAAACGATTTTGTCAATGACTTTGTTGGACCTTTAGGAAATCCAAGTGAATTTATTTATGAAGATATAGAAGATTTGAAAAAAGAAAATATCATATTCGTGGCCGGTGGTGTTGGAGCAGCTCCAGTTTATCCACAGGTTAAATGGTTAAAAGAACATGGTATAGACTGTGATGTTATCATAGGTGCTAGATCTAAAGACCTTATAATATTGGAAGATGAAATGAAAAAAATAGCTAGAGATGTTTATGTGTCTACTGATGATGGCTCTTATGGATTTAACGGAAGAGTTACAGATTGTTTAAAAGACTTAATAGATAATAAAGGTAAAAAATACACTAGAGCAATAGTTATCGGACCAATGATAATGATGAAATTTATGTGTATGCTTACTAAAGAACTTAACATACCAACTACAGTTAGTTTAAATACTATAATGGTTGATGGTACAGGTATGTGTGGTGCATGTCGTGTTACTGTTGGAGATGAAGTTAAATTTGCTTGCTGTGATGGACCAGAATTTGACGGACATCTTGTAGATTTCGACGAAGCTATGAGAAGACAGACAATGTTCAAAACTCCTGAAGGTAGAGCTATACTAAAAATGGAAGAAGGAGATACTCACAGCAATGGTAGTTGTGGATGTCAGGAAGATAAGAAAAAATCAATAAGAGTTCCAGTAAGAGAACAGGATCCAAAAGAAAGAGCTAAAAACTTTGAAGAAGTTTGCTTAGGATATAATAAAGAAGAAGCTATGAGAGAAGCTGAAAGATGTTTAAATTGTAAGAATCCTAGATGTGTTCAGGGATGTCCAGTAAAAATAAACATACCAGCATTTATTTCTAAAGTTAAAGATGGAGATATAGAAGGGGCTGCAAAAGTAATATCTATATCAAGTTCACTTCCATCTGTTTGTGGTCGTGTATGTCCACAGGAAAGTCAATGTGAAGGTAAATGTGTTGTAGGTATAAAAAATGACCCATTAGCAATAGGTAAACTAGAAAGATTCGTTGGTGACTGGGCTAGAGAAAATGGAGTTAGCTTTGGTGTAGAAGAAGAAGCTAATGGAATAAAAGTTGCTGTAGTAGGTAGTGGACCTTCAGGTCTTGCTTGTGCTGGTGACTTAGCTAAAAAAGGATACGATGTTACAATATTCGAAGCATTCCATGAAGCTGGTGGAGTTTTAACTTATGGAATACCAGAATTCAGACTTCCAAAACAGAAAGTTGTTCAGTCAGAAATAAACAACATCAAAAAATTAGGTGTTAAAATAGAAACTAATGTTGTTATAGGTAGAACTATAACAATAGACGAATTAATAGAAAATGAAGGATTTGAAGCAATATTTATAGGTTCAGGAGCAGGACTTCCAACATTCATGGGAATACCAGGAGAAAATGCCAACGGTGTTCTTTCTGCAAATGAATACTTAACAAGAGTAAACTTAATGAAAGCTTACGATGATTCTTACGATACTCCTATAAATATAGGTAAGAAAGCTGCTATAGTTGGTGGAGGAAATGTTGCAATGGACGCAGCTAGAACTGCACTAAGATTAGGATCAGAAGCTTCTATAGTATACAGAAGAAGTGAAAAAGAACTTCCAGCCAGAGTTGAAGAAGTACATCATGCTAAAGAAGAAGGAATAGTATTCCATACATTAACTAATCCAAAAGAAATATTAGTAAATGAAGATGGTTCTATAAGAGGTATGATATGTGTTAAGATGGAATTAGGTGAACCTGATGAATCAGGAAGAAGAAGACCTATAGAAATACCTGGTTCTGAATTTGAAATGGAAGTAGATACAGTTATCATGGCTCTTGGAACAAGACCAAATCCATTAATATCTTCAACAACTAAAGGACTAGATGTAAATAGAAAGAAATGTATAGTAGTTAATGAAGACGAACAGACTTCTAAAGAAGGTGTATATGCAGGTGGAGATGCTGTAACAGGTGCAGCAACAGTAATATCTGCTATGGGTGCTGGTAAAACAGCTGCAGCTTCTATAGATAAATACCTAAGAGAAAAACATGCAAATAAATAATATATAAAGTAAAATATTAGATATTAAAAATTATACAAAAAAATTATTGATTTAGAATAAAAATACAGTGATTAGTTTTTATAATCACTGTATTTTTTTATAAAAAGTAGTTGACAGCTTTAAAAATATGCACAAAAAGACTATAATAATAGTTAAGTTATAGTTTTAATAAATTTTGCAAGCGCAAAAAAATTTAATTTGTAAAAAAATTAAAAAAATAAGAACAAAATTGTTACAAAATCTTTACTTTTCTAACAATTTAATGTAATCTAAATTTAGGGATATATGGTTACATCACTTTGACTATAACTGACTTAAATTGATTAAAGTTTTTCGATAAGGAAGGAGAGAACTATGTTAAAAAAAGAAGATGTTATAAGATATTCAGCAGGAATACATTTTTCTCAGGAAAGATTATTTAATGCATTTTTAAGAGAAAAAGGAATAAAAAATATATCTATATCTAAATTCAGAGTTCTTGAAGTATTATGGAAGAATAAAGAAGAAGGAATTGTATTCAGTGGAATATGCCAGGAAACAGATCTTGCAAAATCAACAGTTTCAATAATGCTTTCAAATATGGAAGAACAGGGGCTAATATATAGAGTAGCCCAGGGAACAGATATTCAGAATGTATTATTCTATCCAACAGAAGAAGGATGCAAATACAAAAATGAATACTATGAAATAATGGACAAAATATACGAAATCATATACGAAGGTGTAAGTGAAGAAGAAAAAGAAGTATATGAAAAAGTATTAACAACAATAACTGAAAACTATAAAAAAAGAATATATAAGAAGAAAAGAAAATAATTACTTATATTAAGAAATATAGACTAAGGTTAAAAACTTAAAACTGAGTTTACTCAAATGATTTATTAAATTTCAATATAGGGTCATTTTTAGAGAGAAGAAATGAGTGTAATAGTTTTAAACTATTAAAAATCTTAATAGGTTGACAATAAGTAAATCCCAAGATATAAATTTTGAAATTTTGTGATTTGAAAAACTTAATAGAGTAAATTTAAGCAGAAAAAGAATGAGATTACGTGTATTGGTGTTTATAAAACTATATATTTGTAAATACTAATAAGGGTAATATTGTTTTATTATTATTAAAAAATAATATATAATTGATTGAACTCGTATATTGCGAAGTGGAAGAGATTGTTACAAAATTGTAACAATCTCTTTTTTAATGTCATTAAAAAAATGAGTAGTAAATAAATGGCATTTTAATATAATTGATAACAAAAAATTATAAAAACAGAAAAAAATAAAAAAAGTACCGTTAAAAAACGGTACTGATTAAAAGCTATTTAGTTTTAATTTAATACATTAATATGTATTTGCGTTTATCTATTTAAATCTGAATTTATTCCTACTATATACCTTTCATTTACTACATAAAGTTTGAATTTATGTACAATCACAATATCTTCGAGATTTTCTAAAACGCTAACAACACGAACACACTTACCTCTTATCTCGGTAGGCAAATCTAACGAATTTTCTAAGTTAATATAATCGTCATACTGATACATAAAATCATCCCCTATATTTATAATGTAAGTTAATTATACTACAAAAAAAAGTTAATTTCTATAATTAAATTGCCAATTTTCAAATGAGAGAGTTACAATTTGGTGAAAAAAGTTTAGTTTAATACATATAAAGATGATTTTGTAGTATAATGTAATAAGTTGTGTGATTGAGTAATATTTGTTGGTAATTTTTTTTAGGAGGATTAAAGATGACAGACAATAAAGAAACAAAAAAATCGACTTCTCAGAGTAAAAAGAAGTCAGCTACAAAAGCTGCTAAAAGAAGAAAAAAGAAACAGCAGCAGAGAATAATTATAATAGGTGCAGTAGTTTTAATAGTTGCAGTTTGTGCGGTACTATTCAATGTACTTGCTGGTAATAATGTGTATGACAAGTCAAATCCAAGAAGTGCGGATTTAACAACTACAACACTTACAGAAATGGTTGAAAATACTTCAAAAGAGGCTGAAAAAGGTCCAGAAAAAACATCAGGAAAAACAGTATATATAACAATAGATGATGGACCATCAAAATATACTGATCAGATGTTAAAAATACTTGAAAAATATAACGCTAAAGCTACATTCTTCATGATAAATGGAAATATGAAAGCTTACCCACAGCAGGTTAAAAACATAGCAAATAGTACAAGTACAGCTGGATTCCACAGTGTAACTCATGATGTAAAACAGTTATACAAAGCTCCAGATGCAGCTAAGAAAGAATTTGACCAGTGCTCTAAAACTTATACAGACATAACTGGAAAAACTTCAAAAGTAATAAGAGTACCATTTGGTAGTAAACCATATACTACACAGGCTTCATATGACAATATGGTGGCTGCTGGATATAAAATCTGGGACTGGAACGTTGATACAAACGACTGGAGAGGAAACGCAGCTCAGATAATGAATGTAGTAAAAACTTATGGAAATGGTCACAATGTAATAATATTAATGCATGAAAAACCACAGACACTAGAAGCATTTGATGCTTTAGTAAAATACTATGCTGACAATGGATACGAATTTGCAGCAGTAGGACAGAACGAAAAACCTAAAAACTTCTGGTTACAGAATTTAAGTTTAAACTAAGGAGGAAGAAAAATGTTTAAAAAGAAATTAGCAATAGCTTTAGGTATGGTAGCAGTTCTTTCTCTAACAGCTTGTTCAAAGGGAACTGTAGCCAAAGTAAACGACACAGAAATAACAGCAGATGATTTAAAAGTTGCAAAAGCGATAATAACATCTGTAAACGAATATAAAACAGGAAAAGACGCAGAAGATATGTCTAAAGAAGAAGAGGAAGAGTTAGAAAAAAATGCAGCTACATTCCTTGTAGATAGTGAAGTTGTATATCAGCAGGCAATAGCTGACGGAATAACTGTAAAATCTGAAGATAACGACAGTAGAACATCAGAATTAAAAGAAGCTCTAAAAGAAAATCCAAAATTCAAAAAAGATTTAGAGGACAATGGAGTTACAGAAGAAGCATTAGAAAACTTTATAGCTAAAGACAATGTAATAAACGCATATAGAGATGCTTTTAACGAAAAACAGACTGTATCAGATGCAGAAATAAGCGCTTATTATGCTAAACATAGAGAAGAGTTCAAAAAAGATATGGTAGACGCATCACACATACTATTTGCAACAGTAGATAGAAACCAGAACGCAGTATCAGATGAGAAAAAAGAAGAAATCAAAAAAACTGCAGAAGAAGTTCAGAAAAGAGCAGCTTCAGGAGAAGATTTCGCAGCACTTGCTAAAAAATACTCTGACGACAAAAAAACTGGTGAAAAAGGTGGAGATTTAGGATACTTCACTAAAGATGCAAAAGATGCATTATTTACAAGAGAAGTGTTCAAGCTTAAAAAAGGCGATGTATCTAAATTAATAGCTACTAACAACGGCTATGAAATAGTAAAAATAAACGACATAAAATCTGAAATAAAAGAATTAGATAAATGTAAAGAAGAAATAAAGAAAAAAATATTAGATGAAAAATATATAAAACATGTAGAACAGCTTGTAGAAAAGGCTGAAGTAAAATAAAGGGTTAGATAATTAAGAAGGTGTATTAATTTGAAGTGTAGAGAATTCAGATTCGAAGGAGCGGATGGGAAAGAAATATCTGCTATTAGATGGGAGAATGAAGACGAATACAAGATAAAAGGTATTGTTCAAATCTCTCATGGAATGGCTGAAAATGCAAAAAGATACGAACGTTTTGCAGAAAAGCTTACAAAATCTGGATATATAGTATATGTAAATGATCATAGAGGACATGGGGAAAGTGAAAAATGTCTTGAGGATTTAGGATATCTTGCTGAAAATGACGGATTCGACATACTTGTCAAGGATATGAAGATTCTCACAGACATAATAAAAGCTGAAAATCAAGGAGTCCCAGTATATCTTTTCGGACATAGTATGGGCTCATTTGCAGCACAGAAATATCTTATAGACTATGCTGATTCTGTAAATGCGATAATTCTTTCGGGGTCTTGCGGAGATTTTGGGTCTGTTTTAAAACTAGCAACACCTGTAATATCATGTGTAGAGCTAGTACACGGAGATAGACATAGAAGCAAATTCTTAGATAAATTGATTTTTGGTGGAAATAATAGACAATTTAAAAATCCTAGAACAGACTTTGATTGGCTTTCTAGAGATGAAAAAGAGGTAGATAAATATATAGCCGATGAAAAATGTGGCTTTATATGTACTACAGGATTTTATAGAGATTTTATAAATGGTCTAAAATATATTGAAGACAAAAGAAATTTATTAAAACTAACTAATCACGTACCTGTTTTAATAATATCTGGAGAAAAAGATCCGGTTGGTAAAAATGGAAAAGGTGTAAAAAACTTGTACGACAGATATATAAAATATGGTTTAAAAGATGTTTCAATGAAGCTATATAAAGATGCTAGACATGAAATATTAAATGAAATTAATCGTGATGAGGTAATGCAAGACATTGTAGAATGGCTTGGAACGAAATAAATAAAAAATTATCTCAAAAGTAATTAAAAAATAAAGAATATAAAAATAAAGTATTGCACTCGGCTAAAATAGTTTGGGTGCAATATTTTTTTGCATAGATTTACATCTCATAAAGTATTATAATATAGATTATAAGTAATAATAATTTTAAACTCGAAAGGAATATAAAATGGGATTAAAGGAATTTGAATTTATAGACAATGCCGTAAATATACTCGATGATATGACTCCTATGCTTTTAGACATAGCAGATGAGATAGAAACATACTTTGAAAAGATACTTCAAGAAAAAGAACAAGAATATATAAGTATGTCATCTAGAGTCAAATCAGAATCTAGTTTAAGAGAAAAGATAATTAGAAATAGATACCTAGTTAAATTTGATGCTGCGTCAGAAATGATGGACTTTTTACCAGATTTAATAGGAATAAGAATAGAGTGCAGATTTATTGAAGAGGAAAACAAGGTTTACAGAGCTATTAGAAGATATTTTAATAAAACAGATGATAAAGTATACTACTACAATAAATCAAATAAAAATATACAGTTAAAACTTTCTGAAAAACAGCCGTGCAGACAGAAAAATGGATTTGAAATTTATAAAATTGACGGAATATACAAAATACTTAACAGAAATATAAACTTTGAATTGCAGATAAAATCAATGGTAAATGTATTCTGGGGTGAAATAGAACATAAGGTTATATACAAAAATAACACATATCTTCTACAGGATGGATTTATAAAGGATATGATGAAGACTATAAAGCAAAGCCTTACAATGATAGATAAACAGCTTCTTAGCCTTTACAAAACATTCCACACACCTCATGTATTCAATCGGGATATAAGTAGGAGTGAAATAGAAAAACTATTTGCTAAGTTTGTATATGATATATTCTCACAGAAAATGCTACAGAGCATAGGATTTATAGTTGACTTTAAAAAACCATGTGAAACTATAATCAGCTATTCTCTTGATAAGGTAGAATCTGAAGAAAAAATTCCGGAGTATATGCTTAGTGAATTTAGTATGTTTGGACAGATTGTAACTAAAGAAATAGATTTTAATTCTGAGATAGAATTTGAAAGAGAACCAGTATTTAGAAGAGCATTTGGGGAAAGACTTGGAGCAATGTTTAGAAAAAGACTTAATACAGAATTCCCATGGAATTTATTCTTTAGAATACTATTTGAAATAGAGCCTTGTAGCAATATAGGAGATTTTGAAAACTTTATCTACTACATAAGAGATACTGTATTAGGTGGAGAGGCTAGAAACGAAATAAAAGATAAATTTGGAAGAGAAGAAGGAAACAAAATAATAGACGATATATACGATGTAATAGGTGATTTCTTTGAAGAGGTAACAGGAATAGAAATACTTTACAAAGAAACATTGGATAAAATAGCAGCTACAACAGACGATGTAGTAATATACATATGTGAAAATTACGATAGCTGTGAAGAGTTTGAAAATGAAATAGGAGAATTTGAATCAGTATTCAGCGAAAAATTAAGAGATATCCTAGATTAGGATTATATGTTATAATTTTAAAAGAAAAAGATAATAAAAAGTAAATAATAATCAGGAGTGTTTAAAATGAAAAATAAAAAGGTGGTTGAAATATACGAAAAAAATTGCATATGTTTAGAAAATCAAAAAATTAATATAAGATTTATAAATTGATTTTAGGATAGAGGATTAATGCTAGATAGATACGGTAGAGTAGTTGACTATCTAAAAATAGCTATAACAAATAGATGCAATTTACAATGTGTGTATTGTAAACCAGCAGACACAAAATACAGACCTGATTATATAAACGATACATTAAGCGCTGACGATATAAAATTCTTAATAAAAGCATTTGCTGAAAATGGAATAAAGAAAATAAAATTTGTAGGTGGTGGAGGAGAGCCGACACTACATCCAAATCTACCAGACTTTATAAAATGTGCAAGAGATTGTGGCATAAGAGATATATCTCTAACTACAAATGGAACAACTCTTGTTAGAATAGCACAGAAACTAAAAGATAGCGGTCTTACAAGTGTAAATGTGAGTATAGATTCTCTAAAACAGTATAAATACCACGCTGTAACAAGAAATGGCAACTTAAATGAGGTATTAACCGGGATAGATTCATGTCTTAGATTAGGTATGAAAGTAAAGATAAACTGTGTTGCTATAAACGACTTCAATGATAATGAGATTATAGATTTTATACAGATATCTAGGAGAATACCAGTAGATGTGAGGTTTATAGAGTTTATGCCTTATGGAGAAGCAAAAGCTATCTATAACAGAGGACATTATGATATAAAATCAGTGATAGAGGAGCTACCAGGTATAAGAAAAATAGAAAACACTGATAAAGGAAGCATAGCCAGCTATTACAAAGTAAAAGGATCTAAGGGAAGGATAGGTGTAATAACACCTTTAGAATGCTCTTTCTGCAATAAATGCAACAAGATAAATGTAACAGCTGATGGTATGATGAGGCTGTGTATACATTCAAAAAGTGAAATAGACCTAAAACCTTACTTGAATAAGCCGTATTTATTTAATGAAAATATTCAAAAGCTGATATGGATAAAACCAAGACATAATGATCTTATAAAAAGACAATTTGTAAAAAATGATTTAAAAGTTAATAAATAAAATAAACGACACTTATCAAGAGGTAGGTGTCTTTTTTATGCGAAAATATAATTTTTCAGATGAAAATAAGTCTAGTTAAATCAAGGATTGTAGGAGTTGTTGATAAAAAAAAATAGAAAATGATAAATAAATGATACTAATTATCAAATAAAAGGTTGATTTAATTTTAGTCATGTAGTAATATAATAAACATAGAAAACAATAACGATAATCAATATCAATAAAACGCAAATAATAAATACTCAAAATAGAAATAATTGATACAGAGAGGAGAATAAAGAAATGAATAATATATCATGTCTAAGATGCAGTATAAAAGGAAATATAGGACTACAGTGTTCTTTAGTTTTATCAGGGATAAAACCTTCAAACTTATTAATATACAACAACCATTGTGAAGGGTGCATATCAGAGGAGCTAAGAAATACTGGAGCAGAACATATGAAATTATATACTGGCAAAAATGACTCTGTATCAATAATTTTTAACAGAGAAAAGCTAGAGGAAGCACTTCTAGATGAGGAAAACATAGAATTTATAAAACAGTATGGTTATAAGAATTTTGATGTAAATTCTGTGATTGAAAAATTATCAGGTAGATACACTGAATTCAAAGAAGGAAAAGCTGAGTTTCCTCATGAAATGGGGATAGTTCTTGGATATCCACTAGAAGATGTTTCAGGGTTTATAGAAAATAATGGAAAAAATTATCTATACTCTGGCTATTGGAAAGTCTACAAAAATGCTGAAGAAAAAATTCAGCTATTTAAAATATATAAAGATATAAAGAAATATTTTGTAGAACAAATTGAAAACGGCAAACAGATACATCAGATTTGCTCTGAATGTAGAGAATTTGCTGTAAGAGCTGCATAAATCAAAAGAATATATAGAATGTAGCTAAATAAAAATTTTATCGACTCAAAGGAGGAATAGAAAGATGGTTAAAGTTGTTTACTGGAGTGGAACAGGAAATACAGAAAGTATGGCTAATATGTTAGCTGAAGGGATAAAAGAAGTAGGAAATGAAGCGGCGTTATTTAACGTTTCTGATATAGATAAAGATACATTACTAGAAGATACAGTATTTGCACTAGGTTGCCCATCTATGGGAAATGAAGAACTAGAAGAAGGAGAAATGGAGCCATTTGTTGAAGAGTTAGAAGCTGGATTATCTGGCAAAAAAGTTGCTCTATTTGGATCATATGGATGGGGATCTGGAGAATGGATGGAAATTTGGTCTGAAAGAATGACAAATGCTGGAGCTGAAGTATTAGGTACAGTAATAAGTAACGAAGCACCTACAGCAAGTGAAGAAAAAGAATTAAAAGAACTAGCAGATAAATTAGTAAAAGCAATATAATAAAAAATAAAATATATCTCAGAAAAGCATCCCAAAAGAGAGTAATTAATCTCAATAGGGGGTGCTTTTTCTTTTATTAAAAACTGCACTTTTAAATATAAACTGAAAATAAAAAATATATTTAAAATATTTAAAGAAAATATAAATACTATATACAAAAAGCTATTAGAATTTAGCGTGTATTCTATTTGAGAATTAAATGATAAAACAAGAAACCTTGTTGACTCTATGCATATTGAGCGTTATATTCTATGTGTCGGCAGCTTGTGCAGTAAAGTTTCTATATGAAATACAATAACTTACAGAGCTTTAAAACAGGGGTATTAAATAATAAGCATAAAATTATACTGAAAAGGGATGATAGTTATGAACAAAAAAGCTGTAGCAATAGTTTGTGCAATATGTATTATAGGGGCTGTAGGATATGGAATGAGAGATAAATTCGGAAAAAATCACTCAGGCGAACCTAGTGTAAAAAAAGAAGAAAAAACTGAAGACTTAAAAGAATATTCTGATGACCACATAGCTTTAAATGATTTAAAAGAAATCAAAGCTGATGTACTAGACGCAAATATAAATATAAAAAGATCAGAAGACAACAAATTCTATATGTCTTACAATTTTGAAGGCAAAAATGGAAAGGATCCGCTTGTCTATAAAACAGAAGGCGATAACGGGGATAAATTAATTATAAAAGACAAGAGAAGAGACGATCCAAATAAAGAAGGAGACTTCGAACAGAAAGACACTAAAACAGATAAAGACAAAAAAGACAATGCCGACGCAAATAAAGATGAATCAACAGATAAAAAAGAAGTTAAAAATAATATAACAATATACGTTCCAGAAGGAGCAGAATTAAAGAAAACAAAAGTAGACCTACTTTCAGGGAAAATAACTGTTGAAGATTTACACTCTAAAGAATTAAAAATAAAATTATCTTCAGGTGATGTAGATTTAACTAGATGTTTAATAAAAGATTCTGGTGTAGAAGTATCTGACGGTAATATAACTTCAACAGAAAGTAAATTTGAAGGAAAAACTGTCTTAGAATCATCAACAGGTGATTTAAGTGCTAAATTTATGAAAGAAGATTTAGATCATATGAATATAAATGCAGATACTACAGCTGGTGTAGTTAAACAGAATTTAGGTGGAAGCACTTCAGAAGACGAATATTCAAGCAATAGTTCTTATGTATGGAAAGCTAAAGATCCTAAACATTCATTAGAAATGTACACAGTTGACGGAGATATAAGCTTAGACCTTGTAAATAAAAACTAAAAATAAAAATAAAACCATAAAGTAAAATAAAGAATTGATCAAAGGGATACAAACTTGCCGATTAAAAATCACACTGTAATAGGTGTGATTTTTTTGTTGAAAAAAGTTCTCAAAAGGTATATATTATAGCAGTAGAGATTCGACAAAAGTTAAAGATTTAGAAAGGAATAGAAAGTATGACATTAAAAGATTTACCAATTGGGAAAAGTGCCCAAATAGTGTCAGTTGGTGGAGAAGGACAGCTAAGACAACACTTTTTAGATATGGGATTAATTCCTGGAGTAGAGGTTAGTGTAGTTAAATACGCTCCAATGGGAGACCCAATAGAGCTAAAAATTCATGGATATGAGCTGACAATAAGACTAGCTGATGCAGAAAAAATAGAAATTGTAGAAAATCATCATCATAAATCTAAAAAAGATGAAAATTTAGAAGATATGAAGATAAAGAAATTTCTTAATATAGAAAAAGACCATCCAGGATATGGAGAAGAAGGAAAATACCACGATAAAAAAACAGAAAATCCTCTTCCAGATGAGGAAGTTCTTACATTTGCCTTAGTAGGTAATCAGAACTGTGGTAAAACAACATTATTTAATCAGTTAACAGGATCAAATCAGCACGTAGGTAACTTCCCAGGGGTTACAGTAGATAGAAAAGACGGTGTTATAAGAGGATACAGTAATACTCTAATAACTGACTTACCTGGAATATACTCTATGTCACCATATAGTAGCGAAGAGATAGTAACAAGGGAATTTTTATTAAATGATAGACCAAAAGGAATAATAAATATACTAGATGCTACAAATATAGAAAGAAATTTATACTTAACAATGCAGCTGCTAGAGCTAGATATACCGATGGTTGTAGCTCTTAATATGATGGATGAGCTAAAGAAAAATGATGGTTCTGTATTAGTAAGTGATTTAGAAGAGCTACTTGGTGTGCCAGTTGTACCTATTTCAGCGGCTAAGAACGAAGGTATAGATGAGCTAACTAGACATGCAGTTCACGTTGCAAAATACCAAGAACAGCCTCTAAGACACGACTTCTGTACTCCAAAAGGAGAATTACACAGAGGATTACATGCTGTTATGCATCTTATAGAAGATCATGCAGAGGAAAAGAACATACCAGTTAGATTTGCTGCAACAAAAATTGTTGAAGGTGATAATAGAATATTAGAAGAGCTTGAGCTTTCAGATACAGAAAAAAGAATATTAAGCGACATTGTAAAACAGATAGAAGAAGAAACAGGACTAGATGCATCTGCGTCTATAGCTAAGATGAGATTTGAATTTATACTATCTGTATGCGATGCTACGGTTATAAAACCAAAAGAGAGTAGAGAAAGAGTTAGAAGTAAGGAAATAGACAAGTTTCTAACAGGAAAATATACAGGAATACCGATATTTATAGGAATAATGGGAATAATATTCTGGCTTACATTTAATGTAATAGGAAGTTTCTTACAGGGATTATTGGAAATGGGAATAGCTTCTTTGACAGAGGTTGTAGATCAATTCCTTACAAATTCTAATGTAAATGATGCACTACACTCACTTATAATAGAGGGTATATTCAACGGTGTAGGTGGAGTGCTTAGTTTCCTACCGATAATAGTTACACTATTCTTCTTCTTATCAATCCTAGAAGATAGTGGATATATGGCTAGGGTTGCATTTATAATGGATAAGCTTCTTAGAAAACTAGGATTATCTGGAAGAAGTATAGTACCTATGTTAATAGGCTTTGGATGTACTGTTCCTGGGGTCATGGCGAGCCGTACATTGCCTTCAGAGAGGGATAGAAAGGTAACTATACTATTAACACCTTTCATGAGCTGTACAGCTAAATTACCGATATATGCATTCTTTACAGCGATATTCTTCCCAGATAATGGAGCATTAGTAATGATATTGCTTTATGTACTTGGAATGGCTCTTGGAATATTAATGGCTTTATTAATGAAAAAGACAATGTTTAAAGGTGAGGCAGTTCCTTTTGTTATGGAGCTTCCAAACTATAGATTACCTGCAGCTAAAAATATAATGCACTTACTATGGGATAAATCAAAAGATTTCCTACAGAGAGCATTTACAGTAATATTCTTAGCAACAATGGTTATATGGTTCTTACAGAACTTCGACTACAATTTCAACATGGTAGCCGACTCACAGCAGAGTATACTTGCTCACATAGCAGGAATGATGGCTCCAATATTTACTCCAGTAGGATTTGGGGATTGGAGAATAACTACATCTCTAATATCTGGATTCTTAGCTAAAGAAAGTGTTGTATCATCATTAACAGTTCTTTTCGGAAGCACAGATGCATTATTAAAAACACTTACAACTGCTGGAGCTGGATCATTATTAGTATTCTGTCTATTATACACTCCTTGTGTTGCAGCAGTAGCATCTATAAAAAGAGAATTAGGTGTAAAATGGGCAATTGGAGTAGTTGTATGGCAGTGCGTTTTAGCTTGGATTGTAGCATTTGCAACTTATGGAATATTAACACTAATAATTTAACAAATTTGTTGTATTATATATAGAAAACGGTATCTCAATTGTTTTAATTTTGTCATTATTTGTCGTTAAGCTCTTAATTGGAGTGGGTATAATTGTAGATGAGAGTGATTTTATTTCACGAAAAATTATAACTTCAATTTAAGGAGGACTTTAAAATGAGATTAGAAGGTAAAGTAGTTCTTATAACAGCATCAACAAGAGGTATAGGTCTTGCTTGTGTAGAAAGATTTGCAAGAGAAGGAGCAAAAGTATATATGGGTGCAAGAAATCTAGAAAGAGCTCAGGGTGTAGCTGATAGATTAAATGCTGAAGGATGCAAAGTAGACATAGTTTATAATGATGCAACAGAAAAAGAATCATATCAGACTATGGTAGATGAAGTAATAGCAAAAGAAGGAAGAATAGACGTATTAGTTAACAACTTTGGTACATCTAATCCTAAAAAAGACTTAGATATAAAAGAAACAGAATACGAAACATTTATAAAAACTATAGATTTAAATTTAGCAAGTGTGTTTATAACTTCTCAGGCTGTAATACCTCATATGGCTAAAAACGGTGGAGGAAGCATAATAAATATATCTTCAGTAGGTGGTATACGTCCAGATATATCTCAGATAGCTTACGGAACAAGTAAAGCAGCAATAAACTACTTAACAAAAATAATAGCTACTCATGCAGCTAGAGATAACGTAAGATGCAATGCTGTACTTCCAGGAATGACAGCAACTGACGCAGTAAGCGATAATTTAAGTGATGATTTCAAAGAATTCTTCTTAAAACATACTCCTATAAAGAGAATGGCAACTCCAGAAGAAATAGCAGGAACAGTATTATACTTTGCTAGTGATGATGGAGCATTCACAACAGGACAGATTGTTGACGTATCTGGTGGATTTGGAATGCCTACACCAGTATATGGCGATATGATAGAAATGAAGAGCAGAAGATAATTTAATATAAAATGAAAGGTTAGGCGTTTTAAGTAATGCCTAACTTTTTTTTATTTTAAAATTCAAATGAAAGACTTTCTAAAATAATTTAGGTATATAGTAAAAATCTATATCAAATGATATAATTAAAGAGATTAGAGTGATACTGTTGTTATTTAAATATAAAAAATATTAATAAAGAAAAAATTTAGGAGATATTTAGTAAAAATGAAAATAGATAATATAAGAGAATATAAATCAAAAGATTTGGATAATATAATGGAGATTTGGGTAAATACGAACATAGAGGCTCATAATTTTATAGATGAAAAATATTGGAGAGATAACTTTGATATGGTAAAAGAGATGATGCCTAGTGCCGAGCTATATGTATTTGAGGAAGATGGAGAAATTAAAGGGTTTGTAGGTCTTATGGAAAATTATATAGCCGGAATATTTGTGAAAGGTAATAATAAATCTAAAGGTATAGGAAAAAGTCTTTTAGATTTTATCAAAGAGAAAAGAGAAGAACTAAATCTTAGTGTTTATGAGAAAAATACGAGGGCAATAGAATTTTACAAAAGGGAAGGATTCGTTGTTGTAGATAAAAATATAGAAGAGGACAACGATGAGGTAGAATTTTTAATGTCTTGGAGCAAGTAAGTTTTATATTTATTAAATTTGGTTTTAATTTTAAGAGGTAAGGGGAAAGTTTCAATGTATTTTAATTATAGAGGAATAAATATTCATTACGAATGTATAGGAGAAGGTATCCCATTTTTTATGATTCATGGGTTTGAATGTGATAAAGAACTTATGAAGGGCTGTATGGAGCCAGTTATGGAAAAATATAATGGATACAAAAGAATATATATAGATTTACCAGGAATGGGTAAATCAGAGTCTGCAAGTTGGATAAGCTCATCAAGCTCTATCTTGGATATGCTTTGCGAGTTTATTTCTGTAATAGTTGCTGGCGAAAAATTTATGATTGCTGGAGAATCTTATGGAGGATATCTTACAAGAGGGATATTGTCTAGATTTACGGACAGAGTATATGGAATGTTTTTAATATGTCCACTTATACTGTCAGATTATAGCAAAATGGATATAAGCAGAAGCAACCTAAAATTTATGGATGATAAATTCTATGAAGAAAATAAAGATGATGAAGATTTTAAGGAATTTATGAAAAATGCTGTAATAGTAAATGAGTACACATATGAAAGATATAAAAATGAGATATTATGTGGATTGAAAATAGCTGATTCTAAATTCTTAAATCAGCTTAGTAGAAATTACCGGTTTCCATTTGATGTTGATGAAAAAGTACAGAATATGAGATTTGATCAGCCAGTTACGATACTATGTGGAAGACAGGATAACAGTGTTGGTTATAGAGATTTATTAAAAATTTCAGAAGACTACAAAAGATGCAGTATTTCTGTTGTGGATATGGCTGGGCACAATTTACAAATAGAAAGACCGGAAGTATTTAATCTGGAACTAGAGGATTTTTTAAAGAGAGTAGAGATAGAAATAGAAGAGCAGAAAGCTAAAAAAGAAGGGGACTACTCTAATATGAAATATTCTAAACATAGAAGATAAAGATATTTAAACCTAAAGGGGTGATAGATATGGAAATAATGGGCTTTGTTATTTGGGTAATCTGTGGATTGTTGTTTGTAGGGATAGGAATTTACGATTATATGTCTAAGAAACAGGTAGGATTCTGGGCGAATTTTGATGTTCCAGAAGTTGAAGATGTTATAGGATTTAATAAGGCAGTTGGAAGATTGTTTATCACTTATGGAGTAGTTTTTATTTTGATAGGGATACCGCTAATACCGAGTATTTTCTATAAGAATATGCTTTTGGTGTTTATTCCTATTATTGGGACTATTTTTGAAACAATTTGGCTTATGGTCTATTTTGTTATGAAGATAGAGAAGGATTATTATCCTAAAAAGGTTTATAAAAAGAGATAAATCAAAATTTATACGTTAATTTCTCTCAGGGATTGAAGACATAGACAAACTCCTCTCCAGCTTCGACGTGTGTACAAGTAAATAGTTCTGTTACAAATTAATCTCACGTCTCCAGATTGTCGAGAGAGTTTTGTCTATGCACTTCAATCCACCAAGTTAGCTATTATCCCTATAAAATTTGATTTATAAAATTCTCTAATTACATACTAAATTCATAAAAGATTAAACAATAAAAGTTGACTGTAATACAAGATACTTTAACAGTTACACGATTGATCAACATCAAAATTACAAATCTATTCAAAAGTAAAGTGTGGTTACTTTATTCTAATATTTCAATAAGTTTACAAACTGTAAGATTTTGAAAAAATTTGGGAACTGTTAGTAATAATCTTTTATAAATTTACTAACTAAAAAAGTGGATAAAATCAAAATTTGCTAAAATTATTGATAGTATGTAGCATATGAGTTATA
>SAMEA3387515__coassemble_2121_pt1 | contig 21573 bp, 18 predicted proteins | sample SAMEA3387515__metabat2_high_PE_011 | metagenome-assembled genome bin SAMEA3387515 (sample SAMEA3387515) | Felis catus | biome: Faeces | place: United Kingdom | collected 2012 | reverse complement strand
GACAGTATTATCTAATGAAACATTATCAGAATATGAAGATATAGATTTAGAAAGAAAATTATAATTATAGATAAAATAAAAAAAGATGCGAATTATTTTCGCATCTTTTTTTGTCTTTATTCATTGGAGTATATATTTTGCATTAATAACAATTTGTTATATTATTTCATATTTAATAAAAATATTTTCTGGGAAATAATTATTTCAATAAATTCACAAAAAAATCAAATTTAAAATTTAAAAAATTGAGAGTTTGAAGTATAAAAATTTAAGTGAGAAAACAATGTCAAAATTTAATATTTATAATATATATGTATTGATTTAAATAAAGCTTAGGGAAATAATAAATGTATGTTGAAATGTAAATTTTTAAATTGTATAATATAAACTTGAATGGTAAATGTACGAACAAAATATTTGGTGAAAGAATGAGAGGTGCTTTATATGAAAATTGGTTTTGATCATGAGAAATATTTAAAGGAACAATCAAAATATATATTAGAGAGAGTAAATAATTTTGATAAATTATATCTTGAATTTGGTGGAAAGTTAATAGCGGATTTACATGCGAAGAGAGTTCTTCCAGGATTCGACGAAAATGCTAAAATAAAAGTTTTAAGCTATATGAAAGATTCTGTGGAAGTAGTTATATGTGTATATGCTGGTGATATAGAAAGAAATAAAGTAAGAGGTGACTTCGGTACTACTTACGATATGGAAGTTCTTAGATTAATAGATGATTTAAGATCTTACGACTTAGATGTAAACAGTGTTGTAATAACTAGATACGAAGGACAGCCAGCAACTACAGTATTTATAAATAAATTAGAAAAAAGAGGAATAAAAGTATATAAACATGCACCTACAAAGGGATACCCTTCTGATGTAGATACTATAGTAAGTGAAGAAGGATTTGGAGCTAATCCATACATAGAAACTACAAAACCTATAGTAGTTATGACTGCTCCAGGACCAAACAGTGGTAAATTAGGAACTTGTTTAAGTCAGTTATATCATGAAAATAAAAGAGGAAATGAAGTTGGATATTCAAAATTTGAAACATTCCCAGTTTGGAATGTACCACTAAAACATCCTCTAAATATAGCTTACGAAGCAGCTACTGTAGATTTAAAGGACGTTAATATGATAGACTCATTCCACCTTGAAAAATACGGTGAAATGGCAGTAAACTACAATAGAGATTTAGAGTTATTCCCAGTTCTTAAAAAGATAATAGAAAAAATAACTGGAAAAGAATCTATGTTCCAGTCTCCAACTGATATGGGCGTAAATAGAGTTGGATTTGGAATAGTAGATGATGATGTAGTTAAAGAAGCATCTATACAGGAAATAATAAGAAGATACTTCAACACAGCTTGTGACTACAAAAAAGGACAGGTTGATAAAGCTGCACTACAGAGAATGAAGTTTATAATGGAAGAACTAGACTTAAAACCAGAAGATAGAAAAGTTGTTAATCCAGCGAGAGAATACAGCAGCGTATTAAAAGAAAAATGCGAAGATAAAAACGATATGTGTCCAGTAATGGCTATAGAGTTAGAAGATGGAACAATACTTACAGGACGTGGATCAGATTTAATGAATGCATCTGCTGCATTAATATTAAATGCTATAAAACATTTAGGAAATATACCTGATGAAATGCATTTAATATCAAGAACAATACTTGATCCAATAGTGGAATTAAAATCTCAGATATTAGCAAGCAAAAACAACTCTTTAAGTTGTCAGGAAGTATTAGAAGCATTAAGTATATGCGCTGTAACAAATCCTAGTGCAGCTTATGCTCTTGGAAAAATATCTGAATTAAAAGGATGTCAGGCTCACTCAACAGTAATGATGACTAAAGATGATGAACAGACACTTAAAAAGATAGGAATAGATGTAACTTGCGATCCAGAATTCGCATCACAGAATCTATACTATATATAATTTAAAACTTAAATAGAAATATTAAACTGTTACGAATGTTTGTAGCAGTTTTTTTATGCAAAAATTTATTCAAAAATAATAGAACGTTTGTTTTGTATTTGCTTGTATCATAGTTTTAAATTTAGTATTATATTTTAATAGAAGATTAATTTTAAAAGGTGATAAGAGATGAAAAAAAGAAAAATTATTCACATAGATATGGATGCATTTTACGCTTCTATAGAGCAAAGAGATAATCCATCTCTTAAAGGAAAGCCACTTGTTGTTGGAGGTTCTCCTCATGGAAGAGGAGTGGTTTCAACTTGTTCTTATGAAGCGAGAAAATATGGAATTCATTCTGCTATGCCATGTAAAGAAGCGTATATCAGGTGTCCTTATGCAGTGTTTGTAAGACCGAGATTTTATGTATATAAAGAAGTATCTAATCAGATAAGAAATATATTTAATAGATACACTGATTTAGTCGAGCCATTGTCTTTAGATGAGGCGTTTTTAGATGTAACTGAAAACAAGAAAAAAATAAAAAGTGCTACAATAATAGCGAAACTAATAAAAGAAGATATCAAAAGAGAAACTGGGCTTACTGCATCTGCTGGTGTATCATATAATAAATTTGTTGCAAAACTAGCTTCAGATTATCAAAAACCAAATGGATTAACTGTGATAACAGAGGATAATGTACAAGAATTTTTAGATGCACTTCCAGTAAAAAAATTCTTTGGAGTTGGAAAGGTGACGGAAAGAGTTCTAAAAAATAATGGTATAAACACAGGATATGATTTAAGAAATACTAGTTTGGAAAAATTAGAAAAAATATTTAAAAATAGAGGATTAGAGTTATATAATTTTGCAAGGGGAATAGACAATAGACCAGTAAATCCAACTAGAATAAGAAAGTCTATAGGAGCTGAGACTACCCTTATCGAAAATAAAAACATAGACGATGCAGAAACTGTTATGATTTTAGATGAGCTTTGTGAAGAGGTTGCAGAAAGAATGGCAAAAGAGGATAAGGTAGCAAAAACAATAACTCTAAAGATAAAATTTGAAGATTTTAAAACTATAACAAGAAGCCTGAGCGTAAGTGATTATATAAGAAATTACGACGATATTAGATTTTATGCTGCCGAGTTATTGACGCATGTAGAGGATAGTACAAAAACAATAAGGTTATTTGGAGTAACCGTATCTAACTTAGAAAAAGAAGAGGAGATTTTTGAAGAGATAACATTATTTGATTATATAGATTAAATCTATTAGATACTTTTATAATAATCTGTAATATGTTATCATAAAAGTTAGATTGTTTTAAAGTCTAATAAATTATTTTAGACAAATTAAATGTAAAAAATACAATATATAAAAATAAAAAATATAAGGTTATTTAAAAAAGGAGAAAGGTGAAAATGGCAACTGAAAACAATCAGAATGAATTAGAAACCGGCAGTGTCGGTAAATTGTTATTTAAATTAGCAGTACCTGCCATAGTTGCACAGCTTGTAAACGTATTATACAACATAGTTGATAGAATGTTTATAGGAAGAATGGCAAATGGTGGAGTTGCAATGGCTGGTGTAGGTCTTTCATTCCCAATTATAACATTAATAAGTGCATTTGCAGCTCTTATAGGTATGGGTGGTGGACCACTTGCAGCTATAAAAATGGGAGAAAAGGACAACGATGGAGCTGAAAAAATAATGGGTAACGCTGTTGCTGCATTAGTTTTATTAGCGATTGTAATTACTTGCATATTCCAGGTTTATAAAGAGCCTATATTATGGATGTTTGGAGCAAGTAATAATACAATATCTTATGCAGTTGACTACATACAAATATATTTATCAGGAACTATATTTGTTATGATTGCACTTGGACTAAATCCATTTATAACAACTCAGGGATTCGCAAAAACAGGTATGATAACTGTTGCAATAGGAGCTGTTCTTAATATAGTACTAGATCCTATATTAATATTTGGACTTGGTATGGGAGTAAAAGGTGCAGCACTAGCTACTATAATATCTCAGGGTATATCAGCAATATGGGTTTTAGTATTCCTTGGTGGTAAAAAAACTATCCTTAGAATAAGAATGAAAAACGTTAGAATAAATCCTAAGATAGTAGGTGGAATGATGGCATTAGGTGTATCTCCATTTATAATGCAGTCTACAGAAAGTCTAGTTTTAATTTCTTTAAATACAAAACTACAGATGTACGGTGGAGATATAGCAGTGGCGGCTATGACTGTTATGAGTAGTATAATGCAGATGATAACACTTCCAATACTGGGAATAACTCAGGGAGCACAACCTATAACTTCGTACAACTACGGAGCTAAAAATTTTGATAGAGTTAGAAAATCATTTAAATTATGTTTAATAAGCTGTTTAGCATTTACATTAGTTGCAACATCAGCTTGTTTAATGTTCCCGGCGTTCTTTGTGAAAATATTCAACTCAGATCCGCAGCTTATAGAATTTACAAGTTGGGCTATGAGAATATACTTTGTAGGTATGTTAGTGTTTGGTATTCAGATTGCTTGTCAGCAGACTTTCTTAGCTCTTGGAAAAGCAAAAATATCTTTAATACTTGCAATGCTTAGAAAGATAATACTTTTAATACCATTAATATTCATACTACCTACATTTATGAATGATAAATTATTTGCGGTATTATTAGCAGAGCCGATAGCGGATATATTAGCAGTAATATCAACTGCGATATGCTTCTATAACTTCTATAAAAAGAATTTAAGTGAAGGTAAAACTAAATAAATATTATATATTTTTACAATGTAAAATGTATTGATAAAAAATACAGATTAAAATGTAATAATATAACAAAAAATCAACAGAATGTAATAAAAAAATGGTATAATATTAAATATGAAAATTTTACTTGAAAGGAAGTTTCAAAATGGAAGAATTAACTATGCAAGAAATGCTTGATCTTCAGGATCAGGAAATGGAAAAAATAAATATAGGTGCGACTATAACAGGAAAAGTAACATCAATAGATAATGAAGAAATAAAATTAGAATTAGAAGACTGTGCTGGATTTGAAGGATTAATACCAGTATCAGAATTAAACTTAGAAAAAGGAAAATACGCTGATGAAGTTTATAAAATCGGTGATGAAATAACTGGTGTTATAACTAATGTTAGACAGAAAGATACAACTATTACAATATCTAAATTAGCAGCTGATAAAAAAGTAGACTATGCTGAATTAAAAGAAGCTTTAGAAAACCACACAATATTAACAGTAGAAGGAACAAAAGCAATAGACAGAGGTATATTTGCTACTTACAAAACTCAGGAATTATTCATACCAATATCTCAGTTAGATACTAAATTTGTTCAGGATACTAAAAACTATGTAGGAAAAACTTTAGAAGTATACGTTAAGGAACTTGATGCTAGAAGAAACAGAGCTGTAGCTTCAAGAAGAGAAGTACTTCAGGAAAGATTAGACAAAGAAAGAGCAGAAAGAAATGCTAGAATAAAAGCTGAAAGAGAAGCAGAAAGAGCTAGAATAAGAGAAGAAAAAGCTGCAGAAAGAGCTAGAGTAAAAGCTGAAAAAGAAGCTATGTTTGATGCTCTTGAAGTTGGACAGAAAAAAGAAGGTAAAGTAACTAAAATAATGCCATACGGAGCATTTGTTGATATCGGTGGTATAGAAGGTTTAGTTCACAGAAATAATTTATCTTGGGATAGAGTAGAAAATGTAGAAGATTTCGTAACAGAAGGACAGGAAGTAGAAGTTTACGTTCTTAATATAGACCAGGAAAATAGAAAATTCGGTTTAGCTTTAAAAGATATAAACAATGATCCTTGGAAAATAGCTTCTGAAGAAATATCTGTTGGAGATATAATAAATGTTGAAGTATTAAGAATAATAGAAAGTGGAGCATTTGTTAAAGTTAGAGATTATGTAGAAGCTTACCTACCAATAAGCGAACTTAGTGAAGATAGAGTTCTTAAAGTTCACAATGTAGTTAATGAAGGAGATGAAATAAAAGTTAAAGTAATCGAATTCAGCTACAAAAATAGAAGAATGAAAGTTTCTAAAGTAGAAGCTGAAAGAGAACCAGAAGAAGATATAAGTGAATATCTTGAAGTTGAAGACTCACTAGGAAGCCTTGGAGAATTATTCAAAGATAAATTCAAAGATTTAGATGTTGAATAATAATAAAATAAATAAAATTTACAGTTTATAAAACTAAAAATAAATATTTAAATATGCAGGATTCTGCATTTGGAGAGATAATAAGGCTGCTTTGTATCCCGATACAGGATTAAGGCAGCCTTATTTTATAGGAGGAAAATGATTTATGAAAAAAGCAATAATAGATATGCATACTCATACAGTTTTTGGTGGGCATGCATATAGCACAGTTAAAGAAAATATAGATGAAGCAAATGAAATAGGTCTTAAATTTTTAGGTATATCTGAACATGGAATTAAAATGCCAGGCGGACCTCATGAATATTTCTTCCACAATTTAAAGGTAATACCTAGACAGGTTGGAAATGTGAAGATATTAAGAGGAATAGAGGCAAATATATTAGATTTTAATGGAAGAATAGACATATCAGATTATGATTTAAAAAAATTAGATTATGCAATAGCAAGTCTACATAATCCTTGTATAGTTCCAGGAACTAAAGAAGAAAATACAAGAGCCCTTTTAAATGTTATGGACAATCCATTTGTGAAGATAATAGGACATCCAGATGATGATAGATATCCGATAGATTATGAAGCAGTTGTAAAAAAAGCGGATGAAAAAAATATTCTATTAGAAGTAAATAATACATCATTAAATCCAACTAGCTCTAGAAAAGGAGCGAATAAAAACTATGCAGAAATGTTTGAGTACTGCAAAAAATATAATGCAAGAGTTATATTTGGATCAGACTCACATATCTGTTACTCAATTGGAAAATTTGAAAACTGTGAGAAACTGATAAATGAATTAGAATTCCCAGAAGAATTAGTTATAAATTATTGGGAAGATCAGATTGTGGAATTTTTTGGAATAGACTTTTAGATAGTGATATTTAGTGGTGCAGGAGTGAAATAATGCTAGAGAAGGTTTTGAGAAAAATAGGGAAAGAAAAGGTATTTTCTATAATAATGCTTGTTACAGTAATGTTAAATATATTCTTTATAAGTAGAGAGTATATTTCTTATGAATCTTTTTCAATAGATGGAAAAATGTATAGATATATGGGAACTCAGGATAATACATCTAGGATAAAATGTGAGGATGGGACAATTTATGAACTAACTGAAACCAGAAAAGTTGTAGATGAAATGGAAAATGAGGAGATGTACTTAACAGGTAGATATAATAGTGACTATGAATTAAAAAAAGATGGAAAACAAGTAGCTACATATATAAGTACAAATGACTCTAAGAATACAGTTGTTATGAAATTATTTAATGGAAATAAGTTCGTAATGGATGATAAATTACACAATGAACTTTTAAAATCAGCTGTTTCTATTTCAAAAGAAAGTGGCGAACTAGAATACAATTTTAAATACGATAGTAAGGTTCCATTTGAGTATAGATTTATAGAATCAGCGATAATGTATCATTCTAGAGAAATGAATATGATGAATACTCAAAATATAGTTATTATACCATTAGCGATGACTTTTATAGGTGTAATACTTTTTGTGTATCCAGAGGAAATTTTTAGACTTAAAAAGAAATTTAGTGAAGGCATAATAGAATACACTATTGTATTTATGATTAGAGTAATAGGAATTGTTTTTGTTGTTATGAGTATTTCAATGAATGCAATTAGATTTTAATTAATGTGGAGATGATTTTTTTGAAGTATAAAGTTTTAAAGAAGCAAAATATAGGAAGAAAATGTATAGTATGTGGAAATCAGAATGATTTAGGGCTAAAATCTAGTTTTTATGAGCTAGAAAATGGTGAATTATTATGTGTATGTCATACACTAGATGAACATCAGAGTTATCCTGGAAGAGTTCATGGTGGAATTTCTGCAGCTTTATTAGATGAAACTATAGGTAGAGCTGTTAGCATAGGAAATGAAGAAGTGTGGGGAGTAACTGTTTCCCTAGAAATTAAATATAAAAAGCCAGTTCCAACAAATTCAAAGATTTATGTAATAGGAAGAATAGAAAAAGAAAATAGAAAATTGTTTGAAGGAACTGGAGAAATAATTCTTGAAAATGGAGAAATTGCAGCTACTGCTCATGGTAAGTATATGAAGATGGCTGTGGACAAAATTACAGATGGAAGCTTTTTCTGTGAAGAAGAATGGTTTGAAGATCCAGATGATGTTAAAGAGATAGAAATTCCGGATATTAAAGATAAAAAGAAACACGATAAAAAATAGGAGGTGGTTTAGTGAAAAATAAATTTTTACCTATATGCAGAGAAGATATGCTAGAAAGAGGTTGGGAAGAGGTTGACTTTGCACTTGTTACAGGTGATGCATATGTAGACCATCACAGCTTTGGAACAGCGATTATATCTAGAGTATTGGAAGATGCAGGATACAAAATAGGTATAATATCACAACCAGACTGGAAAAAGAACGATGATTTTATGAAGTTTGGCAGACCAAGACTTGGATTTTTAGTAAACTCAGGTAATATGGACTCTATGGTAAACCACTATTCTGTAAGTAAAAGGAGAAGAGATAAGGATTTATATTCTCCTGGTGGCAAAATGGGAAAAAGACCAGATAGAGCAGTTATAGTTTATTGTAATAAAATAAGAGAAATTTATGGAGATATTCCAGTTGTAATAGGTGGTATAGAAGCTAGTTTAAGAAGATTTTCTCATTACGATTATTGGAATGATAGAGTTAGAAATTCTATACTAGTAGATAGTGGAGCTGATTTATTAGTTTATGGAATGAGTGAAAAGCAGATAGTAGAGGTTGCAGACGCTTTAAATGATGGTTTTGATCCTAAATATATAAGACATATAAATGGGACTTGCTATTTAGCTGATTCATTAGATGAAATATACGGAGATTATGTTGTAATTCCTTCTCATGAGGAAACTGTTTCTGATAAGAGAAAATATGCAGAGGCATTTAAAGTTCAGTATGAAGAACAGGATCCTATAAGAGGAAAGATTATAGTTCAGCAGCACGGAGATAAATATCTAGTACAAAATGTTCCTGAAAGACCTCTTACTAGAGAAGAGCTAGATAGAGTGTATGACCTTCCGTATCAGAAGAATTATCATCCTATATACGAAAAAGACGGCGGAATTCCGGCTATAAATGAAGTTAAATTCAGTATTGTAAGTAATAGAGGTTGTTTTGGAAGTTGTTCATTCTGTGCTATAACATTCCATCAGGGAAGAATGATTCAGAGTAGAAGTAAAGAGTCGATAATAAGAGAAGCAAAAGAAATGACAAAAATGCCTGATTTCAAAGGTTATATTCACGATGTTGGTGGACCTACTGCAGACTTTAGAGAGCCTGCATGTAAGAAGCAGTTAAAACATGGTACTTGTAAACATAGACAGTGTTTATATCCATCACCATGTAAAAATCTTAATGCAGACCACAGCGACTATATAGACTTACTTAGAAAAGTTAGAAGTATTGAAGGTGTTAAAAAGGTATTTGTAAGATCTGGTATAAGATATGATTTCGTTATGGCAGAGAAAAATGATAAATTTTTAAATGAGCTTATAAAATATCATGTAAGTGGACAGCTAAAGGTTGCTCCAGAACATATCTCTGAAAGAGTGTTAGATTATATGCAAAAACCAGCTGGAAAGACTTACAATAGTTTTAGAAAAAAATTCTTTGATATAAACGAAAAACTAGGATTAAAACAGTATTTAATACCGTATTTAATGTCTAGTCATCCAGGATGTGAATTAGATGATGCTATAGAATTGGCAGAGTTTTTAAGAGATACACACTACCAGCCAGAACAGGTACAGGATTTCTATCCTACACCGGGAACTCTTTCTACAGCAATGTACTATACAGGACTTAATCCAATAGATATGAAACCTGTGTATATTCCAAAAGATAGACATGAAAAGGCTATGCAGAGAGCACTTCTTCAGTTCTCAAATCCTAAAAATTACGATTTAGTGCATGAAGCACTTGTAAAGGCTAATAGAGAGGATTTAATTGGATACGGTAGAAATTGTCTGATAAAACCTAGAAAAGGTGATTGGAGCTATGAAGAAAGAGGAAACTCTGGAGGAAAAGGTAAAAATTCTAAGGGTGGAAAAAATTCATCAAGAAGAAACTCCAAAGATAATATCTCGCGAAATAATTCAAGAGGAAAATCAAGTAGAGGAAAGAATTCATCTTCAAATTCATATAATGATAGAAAATCCAATGGAAATTCTAAATCTAGAAAGAAAAGAAGATAACTATATAGAAAAATTGAAGTACGATTGGGGGGAGAGGATATGGCAAAGGCTAAAGCAGTAAAAACCAATGCTATGAGAATACTAGATTCTAATAAGATAGAACATAAAGAGCTTACTTATCCTGTAGATAAAGATCATGTTGACGGTGTTACAGTTGCCCACAGTATAGGTAGAGATGAAAAAGAAGTATATAAAACTTTAGTTGCTCAGGGGCATAGTAAAGAGTTCTTTGTATTTGTTATACCAGTGGCAGAATCCTTAGATATGAAAAAAGCAGCCAAAGCAGCTAAAGAAAAGAATATAGAAATGATTCATGTTAAGGACATAAACAAGGTTACTGGATATATAAGAGGAGGATGTTCTCCTATTGGTATGAAAAAACAGTACAAGACATTTGTAAATGATACAGCGCTAGAGCTTGAAACAATGATTGTCAGCGCAGGAAAGATTGGATATCAAGTAGAGCTTGCACCTAGAGATTTAGAAAAGGTTGTAGGATGTGAATTTGTAGATATTATAAAATAAAAAGCTAAAATAAAAAAAGATAGAGATTATAGTTTACCAGCGTTAATTTCTGAAAGAAGGGATAAAATGAGAAAAATAGACTCAAAAGTTATAACAGATACCGTAAAGGATATGTGTATTGAGGCTGCTATATTCTTAGGTGATGATGTTAAAAATCGGCTTAAAAAGAGTATAGAAACAGAAAAAAGTGAAACAGGTAAAAATATTTTAAATATTTTACTTGAAAATGCTGACAAAGCAGAGAAGAAAAATATTCCTATTTGTCAAGATACAGGTATGGCTGTATTTTTTGTAAAAGTAGGTCAGGATGTTATAGTTGAAGGAGAAACTCTTACTGAAGCTATAAATAGAGGTGTATCTGAAGGATATACTGAAGGATATTTGAGAAAATCTGTAGTTTCTCCTTTAGATAGAGTAAATACAAAGGACAATACTCCTGCTGTTATACACTATGATTTTGTAAAAGGTGATAAAATAGAAATAGAATTTGCAACAAAGGGATTTGGAAGCGAAAATATGAGTGCTTTAAAAATGCTAAAGCCTTCTGATGGAATAGAAGGAATAAAAAAATTTGTAGTAGAAACTGTATCAGCTGCTGGTCCAAATCCATGTCCACCAACTGTTATAGGAGTTGGTATAGGTGGAACTATGGATAAATGCTGTGAAATAGCCAAAAAAGCTCTATTTAGAGAACTAGGTCAGCATAATGAAGATGAAAGTATTGCAAAATTAGAAAAAGAAATACTAGAAGAGATAAATAATTTGGGAATAGGACCTCAGGGATTTGGAGGAAGTACTACATCTTTAGGAGTAAATATAGAAACGTATCCTACCCATATAGCTGGACTTCCAGTTGCGGTAAATGTAAATTGCCATGCATCAAGACATAAGAAGGCTATTATATAAGGGGGGATTAATATGAAAAAACTAATAATGCCGTTGACTACAGAAGATATTTTAGATTTAAAAGTAGGAGAAATGGTTGAATTAAGTGGAGTTATTTACACAGGAAGAGATGCGGCACATAAAAGATTTATAAATGCTATTGAAAATGGAGAAGAACTTCCATTTAATCCAGATGGACAAGGTATATACTATGTTGGTCCTACACCATCAAAACCAGGAGAAGTGATAGGATCTGCAGGGCCTACTACTAGCTATAGAATGGATGACTTAACTGTGCCTCTACTTGAAAGAGGTTTAAAGGTTATGATTGGAAAAGGAAAAAGAGCTGATAAGGTAGTAGAAGGTATGAAAAAATATAAGGCAGTTTACCTAGCTGCTATCGGTGGTGCAGGAGCATATATATCTGATTCTATAAAAGAATGTGAAGTAATAGCATATGATGATTTGGGTGCAGAAGCGGTTAGAAAACTTAGAGTAGAAAATTTAAAGCTAACTGTGGCAATAGATTCTGAAGGAAATAATATCTATGAGGAAGGAAGAAAAAAATTTATGAAAAAAGATTTTTCAGCATTATCATTAGAATTACACGAAAAAAACAGGGGAAAAGTACAGATGTCTAGTAAGATATCTGTTAAAAATAGCGATGACTTATCTACAGCGTATACACCAGGTGTAGCAGCACCTTGCGTAAAAATACATGAAAATCCAGATGACGTATACAAATATACATTAAAAGGAAATATGGTTGCAATAGTTAGCGATGGTAGTGCAGTTTTAGGTCTAGGAGATATAGGAGCCTCTGCTGGAATACCTGTAATGGAAGGTAAGGCTATATTATTTAAGGAATTTGCTGGAGTTGAAGCATTTCCAATATGTTTAGATACTAATGATGTAGATGATATAGTTAGAACAGTTAAAAATATAGCACCTGTATTTGGAGGAATAAATTTAGAGGATATATCAGCTCCAAGATGTTTTGAAATAGAAAGAAGATTAAAAGAAGAACTAGATATACCAGTATTCCACGATGACCAGCATGGTACTGCAATAGTTGTATCTGCAGCGATTATAAATGCAACTAAGTTAATAGAAGGTAAAAATGTAGAAGATCTAGAAGTTGTTATAAATGGGGCAGGTTCTGCTGGAATAGCAATAGCAAAAATGCTTTTAAATATGAATGTAAAAAATGTAATACTTTGTGATAGATTCGGTGCTATAACAGAGGATTATGAGGGAATAAATGAAGCTCAGCTTGAAATGGCTAAAGTTACAAATAAGAATAAAGAAAAAGGTCTATTAAAAGATGTTATAAAAGGTAAGGATGTTTTTGTAGGTGTTTCTAGACCAGGAATGCTTACAAAAGAAATGGTTCAGACTATGGGAGATAAGCCTATTATAATGGCTATGGCAAATCCTACACCTGAAATAATGCCTGATGAAGCTAAAGAAGGTGGAGCATTTATAGTTGGAACAGGAAGATCAGATTTCCCTAACCAGATAAATAATGTACTTGCATTCCCAGGAATATTTAGAGGGGCATTAGATGTAAGAGCTACAGATATAAATGAAGAAATGAAGGTTGCAGCTGCATATGCAATAGCAAATTCTGTATCAGATAGTGAATTAAGTACAGAAAATATATTACCTATGGCATTTGATAAGAATGTAGCTAAAAACGTAGCTGAAGCTGTAAAAAATGCTGCTATAGAATCTGGAGTAGTAAAAAAATAATCTAATAAACAAATTTACAACTTTGTAACTATGCCAATCGTATGATAAATTAATCAAACGATTGGCATTTTTTATTAAAAAATTGTAATAATATTAAAGAAATTCTAAAGGAAATATTACAATTTTCTTCTAGATTATGAAATTTGATAGAAGTGATAACTAAATGATTTATTTTGTGGTATTATATTATAATGAAGATTTTCATAGAAAGTTGAGGACAAGAGTATGACGGCAACTGACAATATACAAGTCAGACCACTTGAAGATATAGAAAGATGTATTGTAAAAAGATATAAAAAGCATATATGGTCAAAGTTTTTAAAGGCTATAAATGATTATAAATTAATAAGCGATGGCGATAGAATTGCTATAGCGATCTCTGGCGGAAAAGATAGCTTGCTTATGGCAAAGATGTTTCAAGAGCTTAAAAAATATTCAAATATAGATTTTGAGTTAGTATTTTTAGCTATGGATCCCGGATATAGGGATGATATAAGGGTTAAACTTGAAGAACTTTGCAAGTATTTAAATATTCCTGTTGAAATATTTGAGTCAGGTATTTTTAGAATAACTGATGAAATAGCTAGAGATAATCCTTGTTATATGTGTGCAAGGATGAGAAGAGGTGCTTTATACAATAAGGCCGAGGAGCTTGGATGTAATAAATTAGCACTGGGACATCATTATGATGATGTTATTGAAACAACTATGATGAATATTTTATGTTCTGGAAACTTTAAGACTATGCTTCCAAAGATAAAGTCATCAAAGAGTGGAGAAATGCAAATTATAAGACCTCTTTATTATATTAGGGAAGAATATATAAAGAGATTTGTTAGATATACAGGGATAGAGCCTTTAGATTGCGCATGTACTGTGACATCTAAAAAAGCTGGAAATAAGAGATATGAGATAAAAGAATTGATATCAAGTCTTTCAGAGAACTTCGATAATGTTGAAAAATCTATTTTTAAAGCAGCTCAAAATGTAAAGATTGACTCTGTTTTAGGATGGGAAAAAGATGGAGTAAAACACAGCTTTATGGAAGAATTTGAAGAGATTTAACGATAAAAGATTGTTTTATAGTTATAAATTATTAGTGAGGTGATATTATGGAGCAGATGAGCCTTTTTGGAAATGACGAGGTATTTATAGTAGTCGACCTTGAAACAACAGGTCTTAATCCATTTGAAGGAAATGAAATTATAGAGATAGGTATTACTGAGATAAGAAATGGAAAAATAGTTAGAAGTTATAGTAGATTTGTTAAACCAGAACAGGAAATACCGCCATTTATAACAGAGCTTACAGGTATTTCTAATGAAATGGTTGCAAATGAAGATACTATAGAACAGGTACTTCCTAGATTTAGAAAGTTTATAGGAAGTAATACAATAATTGCACATAATGCAAAATTTGATATTAAGTTTTTAAATTACTATCTAAATAAGCTAGGTCTTGAGGAAATTAAAGATTATATATGTACTTTAGAATTATTAAAGAAAGTTAGCTCTTATGGAGGAAAGAATAAAAAATTAGCTACAGCATGCGAATATTATGGTATAGAAAATAAAAATGCACATAGAGCAAGTAGTGATACTCAGGCAACTGCTGAGCTTTTCTTAAAGATAAGAGATAAAGTTGACAAGTAATATAGATTAATTTTGGGGTTGATATATTAGGAGGAAATTTAATGTTCAACAACAGCAATGAGAATAAGGTAAGAAGAAGGAATGTGTCTTCTAGTGGAGGGAGTTCCTCTAATAGAATAAGAAGACCAGATAATTCTTACGATGAAGAAAGATTAAGAGAAAATACCAAATCAAAGCCATTATTTGAAAGAACAGCTAATGATGATTTTAAAAGAGGAAATAATAGTAGGTCAGCTCTTTCTAGAAAAAATGGAGAAAGACTTCAACCCAGAAGTAATAGAAGTCAAAATAATAGAATAGATACTAATAAAGAAAAAGAATATGATTATAGTATGCTACCTTCTGAAAGAAAGAAAAGAGCTAGAGAAAATACAAGCAACTTATCTTCTAGAATAAGCGATAATAAAAACTCTGTTTCTGATGATGTTAAATTTAATTATGGTGCTAGAGAGAGATATAGGGAATCCAACAGAGATAGAGAAATTATCAAAAAGACTAGAAAAAGTAGCAAGAACAAGAAGAATAAGAAAAAAGAAATAAAAAGTAAGGTATTCTACTATGTGAGCAGAATAGTCGCAATGCTTCTTGTTTTATGTATTGTAGCTGGAGCTTGTGCTATAGGATATGCTAAGTATGTTACAAAAGATATGCCTGAGGTAACAGAAAAGATGGTACACGAAAGATATATTTCATCTAAAGAAGTGCCTATAAAAGATATGCCAAAGGATTTAAGAAATGCTATAGTTGCAATTGAAGATGAGAGATTTTATCAACATAATGGAGTAGATAAAAAAGCGCTTGTGAGATCTCTTGTTCACAATATACTAACCGATTCTAGACAGGGTGGAAGTACTATAGAGATGCAGCTTTCAAAGAACCTTTTAACTAGTTCAGAGGTTTCTATAAAGAGAAAGATAATGGATATGTACAACGCTGTTGGAATGAATAGAGTTATGAAAAAGGATGAAATTCTTGAAGCGTATTTAAATAATATTTATTTTGGAGAGAATGCATACGGTGTTGCTGCGGGTGCGGAGTTGTATTTTGGAAAGAATGTAAAGGATTTAGACTTAGCAGAATCAGCTATGCTTGTAGGTATTACTAATAATCCTAAGATTTATAGTAATTATAGTGCAGCCAAGACTAGACAGAAGATAATTCTTAAGAAGATGTACGAGCTTGGATATATAAAAGAGGCTCAGTATAAAGAAGCAGTTGCTGAGATGGTCCATTTTAGAAGTGAAATAGAATAAGTTCTATAAAAAATTTTGATATATTTTTTGGAGGTTATTATGGAATATAAATTTAATTGCGATGGTAGAGAATATGTTTTAGACTCTGAAAAATGCAGTGAATTTTTCAATGATGAGGAAAAAGAAGTAAGCGGATTTTCTGTTGAAGAAGCTATGAGATTAGTTTCTGAAGCTGAGGATGTAGAATTTGCAAAAGAGTATTATCAAGAAGCGTGCCCTGATTGTATGGCAGGTGTTAAAGAAAAACAGAAATTCTTTGCTTTTTATGAATATCATTTCTATATTTTCACTAAAGATGGAAAATATGTTATAAGTGATATAGATAAAGAATATAAAGGAAATTCATTCAATAAGCTTAGTAGAGCAGGTAAGGTTGACGACAGCTATATAGTTAGCATAATAGTATGTGCTGAATGTGGGGAATATATAGTTCAGGTTGAAAATTGTGAAGTGTAAAAAATTAATGTTTTAGTATTCAAGAAAATATAGTGTATGAGAGGTAATAGGATATGACGTTTAGAATATTAGCGATAAATCCAGGATCGACTTCAACTAAGGTTGCAGTTTATGATGATGAGAATTTAATAATGAGCGAGTCAATAGCGCACTCATCAGAAGAGCTTTCAAAGTATAAATGCAATATGGATCAGTTAGAAATGAGAACTGAAGCTATAGAAAAATTGCTTCTAGAAAAAGGTATAGACGTAAAAAGTTTAAGCGCTGTGGTTGGAAGAGGTGGAGCCCTTCCACCAGTTAAATCTGGTGCGTATAGAGTAAATGATTTAATGATTGATACTCTTAAAAATAGGCCTGTATTAGACCATGCTTCAAACTTAGGGGCTGTTATAGCTAAGTCTATAGCTGATTCTGTAGGAATAGATTCATTTATTTATGATTCTATTTCTGTTGATGAGATGAGTGATGTGGCAAGAATATCTGGTTTAAAAGATTTTGAAAGAACTAGTATGGGGCACGCTTTAAATACTAGAGCAATGGCTTTAAAATATGCTAAAGATAAGGGATTAGATTATAAAAGCTTGAATCTAATTGTTGCACATGTTGGTGGAGGAGCTACTGTTTATCTTCATGAACATGGTCAGATGAGTGATATGATTTCTGATGATGAAGGGCCATTCTCACCAGATAGATCTGGTAGAGTTCCTTGTATAGCTTTAATAGAAGAATGTTATGCTAATAAATTTAGCCTATACGATATGAAAAAGAAGATAAGAGGTAAAGGTGGTATATACTCTTACCTAAATACAAACGACCTAAGAAAAGTTGAAGAAATGATATCTGATGGCGATAAATATGCTGAAATAGTATACGATGCAATGGTTTATCAGATGGCTAAGGCTATTGGGGAGATGGCGACAGTTGTAGATGGTGATGTAGATGCCATTATAGTTACGGGAGGAATAGCGCATTCTAATATGTTTACAAGTAAGCTTAAGAAAAAAGTTGGATTTATTTCTCATGTAGAGATTATGCCAGGAGAAAATGAAATGGAATCTTTAGCATTTGGAGCTTTAAGAGTATTAAAGGGAGAAGAAACTGCTAGAGAATTTAAATAAATATAATAAAAAAGACTATGCAATTTGCATAGTCTTTTTTTATATTAATTATTAGTTATATCATGATTAAGATTAAGCTAATCTTTCACCATCAACTGTATTTTTACCTTTTTTAATAACTAAGGCTGCGTATACAATTGCTAATACAACCCCACCTATGTAAGCTATATTCATTGGTAATCTGAATCCTATCTGAGCATTTAAGATGTACGCAGATATGATGAATACATAGAACATACCTGGGATAAGTGACATGATGTAGTTTTTCTTATGAGATAATAAGTAAACTGTTATCATAGCAAATGCGAAACAAGCTATAGTCTGGTTAGCCCATGCGAAGTATCTCCATAATATATTGAAACCTTCTGCATTTGCTTTAGCGAATACTAATATAGCTGCAACTGGTACGAATATACAAGCTGATAATGTAAATCTGTTTTTCTTCTTAGTCTGGTCGATGTGAAGTGCATCACCTATCATAAGACGAACAGATCTTAAGGCTGTATCTCCTGAAGTTATAGGAAGAACTATAACACCAAGTATTGCTATAAGTCCACCAACTTTACCAAGTAAGTCATTAGCAACTATACCGATAACATCTGGAGAACCAACCTGTTCTGGAGAAACAAGACCTGGAGCATTGTAAACACCCATTGCTGCTGCTGACCATATCATAGCTATTAAACCTTCAAGAATCATCATATCGTAGAATGTAAATTTACCTTCTCTTTCATTTGTAACAGATCTAGCTATTAAAGTAGCCTGAGTAGAGTGGAATCCTGAAACGATACCACAAGCAACTGTTACGAAGAATATAGGAAGTATTGGTAATCCCTGAGGATGAACACCCATCCAGTTTTCAGCTGTTAAAGGAGTTAAATCGTATCCTTTTACAAATATACCTATACCAACACCTATAGCTGATAATAGAAGTATCATACCGAATATAGGATATACTTTACCTATTATCTTATCTATTGGGAATAGAGTAGCTGCTAGATAGTAAGCAAATATTGCTCCGTAAACTATCCAAACAACTGGGTTAGATATAGCTGACTGCTGATGAAGTATCTGAGTCACAACTAAGTCCCCTGGAGTGTAGATGAAAACTGCACCAACTAGTATCATTAAGAAGCAAAGGAATACGTTGTATACATTATATACACCTTTTCCTAAGTATTTTCTTATTATACCTGGCATCTGTTCACCGTTATTTCTTAAAGATATCATACCACTCATGTAGTCATGCATTGCACCACCAAGAACGCAACCTATTGGTATTAATATGAACGCTATAGGTCCAAATAATATACCCTGGATAGGTCCAAGTATAGGTCCTGTACCTGCTATGTTAAGTAGTTCGATTAAGGCGTTCTTCATTTTTTTCATAGGAACGAAGTCAACACCATCTTCAAGAGTTATTGCTGGAGTAGGTCTATCATCTGGTCCAAATACTTTTTCACAGTATTTACCATAAACCATACCACCAACTAGAAGCATTACTAGTCCAATTAAGAATGCTGTCATTGTAAAACACCTCTTTTTAAATATAAAATTTTTAGGAGTTGTATTTTATGTTAAATTCAAAATAAAGTTAATATAAAAAATAAATATAGTTGATAAAAAATCAACTAAAAAAATTACAATTTCAATACAAAAATACAATTATTAAAATTCAACATTGTATACAAAACTCTTTATATATAGTATACAACTATAGAATATCATAATCAAGTGTGAAAAATATGCGATAATATCAAATAAAAATAAAGAAATTAATGAAAAAAATAAAGTAAAGAAAGAGTAGTCAGGAAAAGCTTTTTTTATTTTGAGTCAATGTAAAAAAATAACTCACTATAAAAATGTTAAAAAAGTTACAGATTTATGATAATTAAAAATGATAATTTATTTATATTCGATAGAAAAAATATATGATTAGATTTATTAAAAAATATAAAAATAGCTAAAAATAAATATAAATGATAAAAAAATAACAAATAATAAAATTTTTAAATCATTTGAAAATGATAGAATTTCTATCAAATATGTTAAAAATTTCTTTATCATTGAAGAAGATAAAGTATAATGCTATAATAATTTTGAGTTATAATTAGAAAATAAAAAATAAAATCGTAAGATTGTCAAAAAAAGCTAGATAAAAAAATAACGAGAAAGTGGTGTACAAATAACATGAACGAAAATTTAGTAAGCAAAATTAAAGAGCTTAAAAAAGAGAGAAATGCTATAATATTAGCTCATTTCTATCAGCCGCCTGAAATACAGGCGATAGCAGACGAAGTAGGAGATTCTTATTATTTAAGTGAAATAGCTAGAGATTGTAAGGAAGAAGTTATAGTATTCTGTGGGGTTAAATTTATGGGAGAAAGTGCAAAAATACTTTCACCAGAAAAAACTGTACTTATGCCTGTGAAGAATGCTGGTTGTGTAATGGCAGATATGGCTAGCGAAAAGGCTGTTATAGAAATGAAAGAAAAATATCCAGAAGCATTAACAGTATGTTATATAAATTCAACTGCTGATGTTAAAGCTCATTGTGATGTGTCTGTTACATCATCAAGTGCTTTAAAAATACTAGGTAATGTTGAAAATAAACAGATATTATTCTTACCTGATAGAAACTTAGGTGGATACATAGCTGAACACTTCCCAGAAAAAGAATTTATACTTTGGGATGGATGTTGTACAATTCACGATAGAATAAAAGAAAGTGAAGTAACTGAGTTAAAAGAAGCTCATCCAAATGCAAAGGTATTAGTTCATCCAGAATGTAGAAAAGAAATAAGAAGTATGGGAGATTTTGTTGGAAGTACTTCTGGAATAATAAAATATGCTACAGAAAATGAAGCTAAAGAATTTATAGTAGCTACAGAAGAAGGAATATTATACGAGCTACAGAAAAAAAATCCTGATAAAAAATTCTATTTCCCAGGAGGAAATGGTGCAATACAGTGTGGTGATATGAAAAAGACTACATTAGAAAACTTATATAATACTTTATTAAATATGGAAAATGAAGTTATAGTAGAAGAAAATGTTAGAGTTAATGCTTTAAATTCACTACTTAATATGCACAAATTATCAGAGGGATAAAAAATCGAGGGATAAAAATGAAATTAGAAAAAGATGTTTTAATTGTGGGCAGTGGAGTAGCTGGACTTTACTGTGCTCTTAATTTAAATCCAGAACTAAATGTAACAGTAATATCTAAATCAACTATGGACAATAATAATACATATCTTGCTCAAGGTGGTATATCTACTGCATTAAATGAAGCGGATATTAAACCATTTGTAGAAGATACTATGAAAGCGGGAAAATATAAAAATAGAGAAGAGGCTGTTCAGGTATTAGCTGAAGAGTCTATTGAAAATATATCTCAGATAGTTGAAGAATATGGTATGCCACTTGATATGGAAGATGGAAAGATAGATTATACTAGAGAAGGTGCTCATAGAGTAAATAGAATAGTCCACTGCAAAGATAATACAGGTGAAATAGTATTTAAAACTCTTTATAAAGCAGCACTTACTAGAAACAATATAGAAATGATAGAAGAT
>SAMEA3387515__coassemble_2106_pt1 | contig 21974 bp, 20 predicted proteins | sample SAMEA3387515__metabat2_high_PE_011 | metagenome-assembled genome bin SAMEA3387515 (sample SAMEA3387515) | Felis catus | biome: Faeces | place: United Kingdom | collected 2012 | reverse complement strand
GCTGAGCCATTTTTTACCTCTACTGTGCACTCATCTCCAAGCATCACATTAGATATTCCTCTAGGCTGAGCATAGTCCATAGTAAAATTATCAAGTGGGTACTCTAAATTGTAAAGGCTAATCCCTGCCGCATCCCCTCTAATAGGAATAACAGATAAAGTATCTCCCTTATTACCCTTAACATTTAAACTACCATTATGAACAAGATAAAGTATCTCATCCTCAGTTATAATCCTCGGAGTCATACCTTTTCTTCTCATATAATCTAATAACTTCACATTTGCTAAAGTGTGGTCAATTCTTCCACCAAGAGCTGCATACAAATCAACTTCCTTGGAACCAAGCATATCAGCTAATATAATACAAAGCTCTGAATCTGTTTCATTTTTCTTCTCTGGGAATTTCTTAAATTCCACACCCTTTTCTTTATAGTATTCTACAATTTTCGGATCAACTGAATCCAAATCACCTATAATATACCCTGGAGTCATCCCCATTTTATACACGTGATTTGCACCACCATCCGCACAAATTATATTATCGTAATTCTCTGATTCTATCTTACTTTTTATATCTTCATAATCGTAAATAGAACCATTTAAAAATATACAAGTTTTCAAATCTTTCTCACTCTGTTTCTAGTTTTATTTTAAGACACTAACTATTTATCTCAAATACTGACTATTTTGCGCTTTCTCTAAGATCTTTAACAGCTGCATCTATATCATCTTTACCGAATATAGCAGAACCAGCAACACAAACATCTGCACCAGCTTCTACTACTTCTTTTATGTTAGATGGTTTAACTCCACCGTCAACCTCTATTTCAACATTTAGACCTCTTTCGTCTATCATTTTTCTAAGTTCTCTTATTTTTTCAGTTACACATGGTATGTATGACTGTCCACCGAATCCTGGGTTAACAGACATTAAAAGAACCATATCAACATCATCAAGAACGTATTTTATAGTATCTAAAGATGTAGCTGGGTTTAAAACAACCCCTGCTTTTATACCATGAGATTTTATGTTCTGTATAGTTCTGTGAAGATGAGTACAAGCTTCAACATGAACTGTTATTATATCACATCCTGCTTTTACGAATTCTTCTATGTAGTTATCTGGATTTTCTATCATAAGATGAGCGTCAAATACCATATTTACGTCTTTTCTTAAACTTTTAACTATTCCAGGTCCAAGAGTTATATTTGGTACAAAATGACCGTCCATAACATCTATGTGAAGATACTCACATCCTGCTTTTTCAACTTTCTTTACGTCTTCTAGTAATCTAGCAAAATCTGCTGATAATATTGATGGCGCTAATTTAACCATAACCTAATACCTCCTAATGTTTTTCTGTCTTATTTCGTTTAATAACTGTAGATAACTTTCATATCTCTGTCTTGATATCTCCCCATTTTCTACAGCCTCTTTTACGTCGCAAGCTGGCTCATTTTCGTGTACACATTTAGAGCCAAATTTGCATTCGTCATATTTATCGAATTCAATGAAATACTCTTTTAATTCCATTTCATCAATTCCATCTAATTCAAGTGAGCTAAATCCTGGAGTATCTGCTACAATTCCTCCACATTCTAGTTTTAATAGCTCTGCATGTCTAGTAGTGTGTCTACCTCTACCAATTTTTTCACTTACTGTTCCTGTTTTTAACTGGAAACTTTCATCTATCTGGTTTAGTAAACTAGATTTACCAACGCCTGAAGGACCAGCAAACACAACAGTATTTCCTTTTAATTCTTCTTTTACTTTGTCTATGTTTATATGTTTTTCGCTGCTGACAGGTATAACCTTGTATCCAGCTTTTTCATATATTTCAACCAATTCATCTAGTGAGCCATCGTCTAAATCCATCTTAGTAAATATAATCACTATCTCAAGATTTTCTCTTTCGGCATGGACAATAAATCTATCTAAAAGAGATAAATTAGGTTTTGGATCTTTAACGGCAAACACAATTAGAGCCTTGTCTACATTTGCAATAGGTGGTCTAACAAGCTCAGTTTCTCTTTCCTCAATTGTTTCGACAACACCTTTTTTATTTTCCTCATCTACTATGCTTATCTCAACATTATCTCCAACAAGAGGTGTGATTTTTTGCTTTCTAAAAATTCCTCTAGCCTTGCATTCATATAAACCGTTTTCTGTATCTACATAGTAAAATCCGCTAAGACCTTTAATTATTTTTCCCTTTAGCATTACATCGCTCCTTTTTATATAAGTTCTTACTCTTTCTATTTTATCATAATTCTAATTTTTATTCTTTAAATACTTCTATTTTTTATTCTTTAATTTTCTAAAAAGTATGCTAATGTATGAAAATAATTTTTAAAAAATAATCTAGTAAATTTTTATTTATAATTTAAGCACCAATAAAGCTTTAGTTATTATAATATTTTTAGAATATGATATAATAAGAATTGTTTGATTTTAAGATTTTTGAAAAGATTGATTATTTAAAATAAAATTGATAATTATTTAATAGGAAAAAGGGTGATTGTTTAATATGAAAGAAAAAAATTTGAGGATGACAGCTTTTAAAGCTCTCGGCATAATTGTCGTTGTAAGCTGCCATTTAGATGAAAATTTATTTAATTTGATAGGAATACCGATAACTTCAAGCAGGGAACTTTTCCCAGAATACTCGTACCATATACCATTATTTATATTTGCTTCGGGGTATTTTTACAAAAGAATATACGAGAGCGACTATTTTACATTAGTTAAAAAGAGATTTAAGAATATAACTAAGTACTACAAGACAAATTTATTTTACCTCTTCCTTACTCTAGTATTGGTTGGACTTGGACTTTTAGAAAGGGAAATACACTTTAATCTGCACAGCATTTTTATCGAGCCATTTTTAGGAGGATTCCAATTCTACTTTAATGGCCCTGGATGGTTTGTTCCATTCTTATTCACTGTGCGGATTGTCTTTCCACTTACAAGAAAATTCTTCTCTTTATTTGTGAAGTCATTTAAATCTGGAGAAGAAAAGAAATTACTCGATGAAAGTATGTTTACAATCTTCCTTTGTGTAGTTGGATTATTTGTAGCTCACTTTGCAAACATGTATCCTGTACAAAATCAAGATGTAGCATTATTCCATGCTATGCTTAGAACTGCATGGGGACTTCAATTTATGCAAATTGGACTTTTCTACAAAGAATTTTTAGAAGAACATATAAAATATACAGTAAAAGGATTTGTTGCAATCGTGGCTACAAAATCAGTATTTTATCGGATATTTGGATACTGCACATTCTCACTTAGGACTGTAAGCTTCAACGGACACACATTTATAAGCCTATTTACTTCTATCTTAGGAATATTATACGCATTGTATCTAGCAGAATTTATGTGCAGACTAGCGTTAAGATTTAAAAGAAGACTGCCAGAACTGATAAACTTGGTAGGAAACAACACTTGGAGTATAATGATACACCATTTACTAATAAAATGGCTACTAACACAATTTGCAGACACAGGAATACTAGGAAACTCAAGAGAACTATTTGACTACTTCATCTCTCCTGTACTATGCCTAGTACTACCACTTGTATTTGTACATATCTGCAATAAAATAAAAGAAAACAAAGAACTAAAACAAGCATAAAAACAAAAGAGATTAATCGACTAAATAATCAAAAATCGACTAATCTCTTTTTTATATTCCTTTCATAAAATCAATTACCATAATAACTTAAAACAATACAATTTACTAACTTCTCCCTTTATCAACGATTAACATATAACTTACTAAAAAGAAAAAAATCATATCCTAATACCAGCGCCAATCTGCAGTCGGAGGCTTCGCCGTAGCTGAAGCCTGAAGCGGTATAGGATATGATTTTTTCTTTTTTAATAACTTTATATATTAATCGTTTGCATTTAACCAATCTATTAATAGGTTTATGTATTTTTCGTTGTCTTCAACGAAGCACATGTGACGACAATCTCTGAATAATTCCCATTTAGAATTAGGTATTCTATCGTACATATATTTAGCTATATATGGAGTACATAAGTCGTTTCCTCCTGATATAACTAGAGCTGGTTCTTTTATATCTTTTAACTGTTCTGTAACATCGTAAGTTTTTAATGTTCCAAGAGGAGTAAATTCATTTGGTCCCCAACCAACTACGTATGCTTCAGCACCTTTTTTAACTGGTCTAGTTAAGCATTCTGGATCTCCTTCACCGTAAGAACCTGCAGCGTGACGTCTCATGTATTCAGCTTCTGCTGCCTGATATTCTGGAGAAGAATAATCATTGTTTGCAGTTGCGTAGTCTATAGCTTTCTGCATATCTTCTGGAAGCATAGATATTAATCTTTTCCGTTCTAAGCCCCACATCCAAGATGCTGGAAGTGTACTAGATAGTATTATACTTTTAACACCTTCTGGTTTGTAGTTGCATATATATTCAAGAAGCTGCATTCCACCCCAAGACTGTCCAAGTATATGAACTTCATCAAGTCCTAAGTGTTTTCTTAAAGCCATTAATTCTTCTATCCAAACTTCTTTTGTCCATAGGTCAGGTCTATTTTCAACGAATGATTCTCCACAACCTATCTGGTCGTACATTATTATCTGTCTATTGTCCATTTCAGCCATTTTGTCTAACACTTCAAAGTAGTTGTGTGTAGACCCTGGGCCACCATGAAGTAATATTATAGGAGCTTTTTCTGGATTTGGTTCCCCTACTATACGATAATATGTTTTGTACTCTTTAAAAGGCATGTATCCTTCTACTATTTTCATTAAATTCACTCCTCACTTGTGATTTTTATTATTCCCTTAAATGGCCTATCAAAAATTTGCCATTTGACTATATTATAACAATAGTGTACTAGTTTTACAAGTAATTTTATAATAGTATTTTCCAATATGTGCATATTTTTTTAAATCAGAAAACGTTTTTTATAATTAATTGTAACATTTTACAAATTTATATAACCATTCCTCCATTAACTCCTACAACCTGACCAGTTATAAATGATGCTTTGTCTGCTAAATAATATACAGTTTCTGCAACATCCTCTGCTTTTCCTAACCTCATTAAAGGAGTTTCCTCTTTTAGTTCATTTAAAGTTTCCTCTCCATAATATGCGCACATATCTGTCATTATTACACCCGGAGATACTGCATTTACTCTTATATTAGAAGGGCCTACTTCCTTAGCTAGTGCCTTTGTCATACCGATTATCGCTGCTTTTGAAGCTGAGTAGTGCACCTCACAAGAACCACCAGTTTCTCCCCACATAGATGTTATATTTATAATACTTCCACTTTTTTCCCATATCATATGTTGAAGTGCTTTTCTTGAGCAGTTAAACACACTTGTGACATTTACAGACATCATTTTTTCCCATTCTTCATCACTTATATCCGTAAATAACTTGTCCTGGCTTATACCCGCATTATTTACAAGTACATCCAATCTTCCAAACTCTTTTAAACAATAATCTATCATAGCATCTGCCTCTAGACTTTTAGAAACATCTGCCTTAAAAATTTTTACACTACATCCTTCTTCAATTAACATTTTTTCCACTTCTTTAGCTTCTTTTTCTGAGTTATTATAATTTGCCAATACATTATATCCATTTCTTGCAAATTCTATAGCTATTGCCCTTCCAATTCCTCTAGAAGCACCTGTTATAACCGCTGTTTTTTTCATTTTATATTCCTCCAAATTATCATAAAAAAAGTATCCCCCGATTGAAAGGATACTTTTTTATTTATCTTAAATTATTATTTTCTTATTCAGCAGATTCTCCGCCACCAGATTCTCCACCTGATGAACCGCCTGAATCTCCTCCTGATGAGCCACCATTGTCAGATCCACCGCCTGATGAACCACCTGAATCTCCTCCTGATGAGCCACCATTGTCAGATCCACCTCCTGATGAGCCACCATTGTCAGATCCACCGCCTGATGAACCACCGCTGTTATGGTCTCCTCCACTTGATGAACCACCATTGTTGCTAGAACCACCGTTATTATTTGTTCCACCATTGTTGCTAGAACCACCGTTGTTAGCATTTGGATCTTCTGGAGTCGGAACTGTTGGTTTATTAGCTGTATCTTCACCCTTACTTACTACAAGTGATATCTTACCATTTGAAGTACTCTGTTCTAAAACAGTTCCTTCTTTATATGCAGAACTAAATTCATAAGTTACATTACCAACTGCAAATCCTTTTGCCTGAATCATACTCTGAGCCTGACTTAAAGTCATACCAATTACATTAGGTTCTTCTTTATTGTTATTACCTTTACTTACAACAACTGTAATTGTATCGCCTTCTTTTAATTCAGTACCAGCATCTGGATCCTGAGAAATTATTTCATTTTCAGCTGCCGAATAGCTGTATTCATAGCTAGCTATTTCTAATTTTAATCCCATTTCTTCAAGTGTAGCTTCAGCCTGAGTTACCTGCATACCTTCTACATTAGGAGCCATTAATTCATTATCGCCTCCACCAAATATACTTGAGCCAAATAGTTTGAAGAATAATCCTACCTGTGCTAGAAGTATTAATGATAGTATAACCGCAACTATTTTTAATCTCTTCTTAGTCTTAGGAGTTTCTTCTTTTATTACTTTTTTCTTTCTTTTTCTCTTTGGAATGTAATCTTCTTCTTCCTCTTCATCGTCATATAAATCGTCATCGTACTCGTCATCATCATCGTAATAACCAGCATCATCGCCGTCTATATCTGCTATAGCAGCTGGAGCTATTCTAGGTTTTCCAACTGTATTTAGATTTCTTTCATCTATATGTTTTGTTGCAAAATCATCGTATTCTTTTATAAAATCTAAGTCTATATTTTTTTCGATGTATTCTATATCTTCTATAAGTTCCTCAGCAGTCTGATATCTATCAGCGCTATTTTTTTCTGTAAGTTTTTTGATTATAGTTCTTACACTCTGAGGTATTCTTATTTTTTCTTCTTCTGTAAACTCTATATCATCATTTATGTGCTGAAGAGCTATAGACACAGGCGTATCCCCTCTGAAAGGTAGTTTTCCTGTAAGCATTTCATAAAGCACTATACCTAATGAATATAAATCGGCATTATTTGTAACAAATTTACCTTTTGCCTGTTCTGGAGAGAAGTAATGTACAGAACCTATTACCCCACCTATATTAGTCATTGTAGAATTTGAAACAGCCTTAGCTATACCAAAGTCTGCAACCTTAGCTATACTTCTACCTTCGTTTGATATAAGTATATTGTGAGGTTTTATATCTCTATGTATTATTCCTCTTTTGTGAGCACATCCAAGAGCCATAGCTATCTGTTTAGTTATGTCTAAAGCTGTGTACTCATCAAGAGTACCTTCTTCCTGTATTATTTCTTTTAAGTTTTTACCGTTTACATATTCCATTACTATGTAATGAACTTTACCGTCTTCTCCAACGTCGTAAACATTAACTATATTTGGATGCGAAAGACTTGCAACCGCTTCAGCCTCTCTTTTAAATTTCTTTAAGAATTCCTGATCATCTACAAACTCAGGTCTTAAAACTTTAACAGCAACTACTCTATTCAGCAATTTATCCTTTGCTTCATAAACATAGGCCATTCCACCTTCGCCAATCTTCTTTTCTATTTTATATCTATTTCCTAAAACTGTATCTCCCACGTTATATCACCGTCCCAACTAAACTCTAACTAGTATTACGGAAACATTATCGTTTCCAGCATTATTGGCTGTATCAATTAATTCATCGCTCATATCTTCAAAATCTTCATTTTCTTTAATTATCTCTTCTATTTTAGAATCGATAATGCAACCTGTAAGACCATCTGTTGCTAAAAGTATTATATCACTTTTTTCGATATTTTGTTTAAATATATCAACTATGACAAAAGGATCTGGACCAATTGCTCTAGTTATAATACTTCTATTTGGATGAGTTAAAGCTTCTTCTTCTGTAATTTCATTGCTTTCAACCAATCCCTCAACATATGAATGATCTCTTGTTATTCTTTTTAATCCATTTTCTTCACTGTAGACGTATCCTCTACTATCGCCGACATTAGCTACATATAAATAATTTTTGTACAATATAGCAGTTGTCAATGTAGTTCCCATTCCTGAAAAGCTTTCATCTTCTTCGGCTTTTTCAAAAATTAGGCTATTCACATTATTATACGCTTGTTTTAGTATATCGTCTATATATTCTATCTTAATTTTGCTAGTTTGAAGTAAGTTTTCTTTTAGAAATAATATAATATTCTCGGCTGCCATCTTGCTGGCTACCTCTCCTTTTTTATAGCCTCCCATACCATCAGCTATTGCAAACAAGCCAATTTCTTCATTCTCTACTTCAACAATCTCACATTTACAATAATCCTCATTATTTTTTCTAACCAGTCCCACATCAGAGGCAAAATAAAATTCCATAAAATCCCTCCTTTTCAGATTACTTGTGTTTTCTTCTTAACTGTCCACAAGCTCCACTTATATCAGAACCCATAGAAATTCTGACAGTCGCTGGAATATTTCTTTCTTCAAGATAATCTCTGAATTTATATATAAATGCCTTATCAGGTTTTTTGAAATCTCTCTCATCAACTTCATTTATAGGTATTAAATTTACGTGGCAAAGCATTCCTTTTAATAGAGCTACTAAAGCCTCAGCTTCCTTCTTACCATCGTTTACACCTTTTATTAATGAATATTCAAATGTAACCCTTCTATTAGTCTTTTTAATATAGTATCTACAAGCATCTAATATTTCATTGATGCTGTATTTATTAGCAACAGGCATTATTTCTTTTCTCTTATCGTCATATGGAGAATGAAGGGATATCGCTAAGTTTATAGGAATTTCTAAATCTGCTAGTTCGTAAATTTTAGGAACTATACCGCATGTAGACAATGTTATATGTCTGTATCCTATATTTAATCCATTTTCATCGTTTACGATTTTTAAGAACTGTTTTGTGTTATCGTAGTTGTCTAGTGGCTCACCACTTCCCATAAGAACCAGATTAGATACTCTCTTTCCAGTATCTTCCTGTATTTTCATTATCTGGTCTAATATTTCCCATGGTTCAAGGTTTCTCACTAGTCCATCCATAGTAGATGCACAGAATCTACATCCCATTCTACAACCTACCTGGTTAGAAACGCAAACAGTAACTCTGCTGTCGTAATCCATCATAACTGTTTCTATTATATTTCCATCATTTAGTAAAAATAGATACTTTTTAGTTTTTTCATCTTTAGACTCTAATTTTAATTCTATATCTATATTACCTATGTAAGAAACTTCTTCCAATTTTTCTCTAAGAGATTTTGGAATGTTTTTCATATCGTCGAAAGTCTTAGCACCTTTGTAAATCCAAGAATAAACCTGAGTTCCTCTAAATGCTTTTTCTCCGATTTCTTTCATAAATTCTTTCATCTCAGCTTCTGTAAAATTTTTCAAAGCCTTTTTATTTTCCATAATATTACCTCGTTTATTTAACTCTTTTCATTTTCGCTATAAAGAATCCATCCATTCCATGAACATTTGGATATATTTTTATGTATCCTTTTTCCTGCTCATCTGGATCCACATTTATTCCTTCTATTGGAACTAATTCGTAGTTTGGATTTTCTTTTAAGAATTTCTCAACAACTTCTATATTTTCGCAGTCCTGAACTGTACAAGTTGAGTATACTAAAGTTCCATTTATTTTAACATATTTAGATGCATTTTCAAGTATTTTACTTTGAATTTTTGGTAAATCTACCAATTCTTCTTTAGCTTTATATTTTATTTCTGGTTTTCTTCTTATTATTCCAAGTCCAGAGCAAGGAACATCTGTAAGAACACAGTCAAATTTTTCTATACTATTTTCGTCTAAATTAGCTGCATCAAATTCTTCAGCTTCTATATTTTTTATACCTAGTCTTTTTGCAGCTGCCTTTATTACCTTAATCTTATGCTCGAAAACATCTCTAGATACTATTTTTCCTGTGTTTTTCATAAGCTCAGCCATGTGAGTACTCTTTCCACCTGGAGCACTACATACATCTAATACCATATCCCCTTCTTTAGGAGCTACGACCTTAGCCACAAGCATAGAGCTTATATCCTGAACAGTAAATAGACCTTCTTTATATAATCTAGAATTTTCTATTCCCTTGAAGTTTTCAACCATTATTGCTTCTTCTGGAAGTAATGCCTTATGAGCCTTTATACCTTCTTTTTCAAATTCTTTTAGAAGAGAATCTCTGTCTGTTTTTAAAGTATTTGTTCTAACGTATAAATCTGGTCTTTCATTTAAAGCCTCAAGAAGCTCCTCTGCAAACTCTATACCAAAGTTTTTAACCCAATCTTCTACTATCCACTGCTGATATGAATACTTAACAGCTAATCTTCTGATTGGATCCTCTATGTCTATGTATTTTATAGTTCTCTTCTGTCTTATCTCATTTCTTAAAATAGCATTTACAAATCCCTTAGACTTTCCATCGTATTTGCTAGCCAGCTTAACTGTTTCATTGACAGCTGCATAATCTTCTATACTGTCTAAGAAAAGAATCTGGTATGTCCCCATTCTAAGAATTATCTTAACAAAACTAGACATCTTCTTAACTTTTATCTTTGATAATTTATTTATTATAAAATCTAAGTATTTTCTATTCTCTATAACCCCATAAACAAGCTCTGTCGCAAGTCCTTTATCTTTGTCGTTTATCTTTTCGTTCTTAAATATTTTATTGATTGCCATATTAGAGTAGTTTTTATCTATCTCAATATCGCAAAGAATCTTAAATGCCGCCTCTCTTGCGTTCATATTCTAACCTCTCTATCTTAATGCAATAAACTTGCATAGTAATCTAATATTAATTATACACTATATAGTGTAAATCTGTCACAATTTCTTTTGACCTTATATTATAACACTCATACATTAATTTTTTCGAATATAAATTTATTCATTTTAAAAACTCTATTTTTCTATTTTTATATGCTTAACATATATTATTTTGCTTTATATATATGTATAAAATAGTAAATTAAAATGAATCGGAATTTGCATTTAGAAAATATGTATCTCTTGCTAAAAACGAATCTGGAGAGGTTAATCTTCAGAAAGTTGCAACACTTATAGAAGATGATCTTGTACAAAAATGGTATACAGATGATAAATTCACTGACATTAGAAATAATTATATAGATAGTATAAGTAATAACATTAGTCCATCTAAATATCCTGTTTCCATATTAAGACGTTTAAAAGAATCTGTTTACAATCTTGTTTTGACTAGTGAACCAACTGAAACACTAAAGGTTGCATATTGGGATTTAGAAGATGATTCTAGTATTGAAAATTTGGAATTTGCTATTGCTATTGGTCCGAATACATTTTCTAAATTTGGATATAAAGGTCTTACAGTAGAGGACTTATTTTTTGATATTGTTTTTGATGATAAAGGATTTGATGCTAATTGTGTTGTCAGTGAAAGCTTATTACCTCTTTTTGCTTCCAACTCCAATAGCTTACCTTTATATAAATATATTAGTAAAAGTAGCTGTGAAATAAATCCTAAAATACAGAAATATATAAAAAATAGTTGGGAAGAGTTTCTAACTAAAAGTATAATAAAAGATAAAATTAAATTTCACGATGTAGTAACAGGAAAAAGTATTAATGATCTTATTGATGAATTTGGATTAAAAAAGGGGTTATATATGATTTTATTAATGGATTTTGACAATATTGAACTTGACGAATTGCATAATTTTCTAGTTTATTTTTCTAAAGAGAATAAAAATTTATTCTCTTCTGATGATACTGTCCTTAAGAGTAATTTTAGAAAGTTAGTCATGATATATGATTGGTTGAAATATTATGAAGAATGTAAAAAGAACCCTTGCTTTTAAGCAGATAAATCCATACCCGCCAACCCACAAGAGTTCCTCAATTCATTGCTAAAATACCAATTTATATAGTAGCAAATAAATCCATATTCGCAAATATATAAAAGTATTTATTTGTTGTTTACATTATATACTATACTTAATTTTAAATCAATATTTTATTAAATTTAACCAATACTATTTTTAGTATTTGCTTTATATTTTTAAAATAGATAAATGATTGCTGTTGCAAGTTCTTGCAATCTGACTCTTAGCGAGTAATCACAAATTAATTTGCATCGACAATTCCGCAAGCGCCCCACATCATTGAAATGTTTTAAAAAATAGTTGGGGCGCTGAGGACTGGAGAGCAAATAATTGTGATTAGCGCTAAATGAGGCCATTGCAAAATTGCAACAGCCTCATTTATCTTTTTATTATTTATTAATCATCTCTATTGTTTGCTATTAGTAATAGTCTTGCAAGTTGTAGTATTGCTGTTAATGCCGCAGCAACATAAGTCATCGCAGCTGCAGATAATACTTTTCTACTATCTCTTGCTTCTCCACTATCCACAATACCTAAATCCTGTAACTGAACTAATGCTCTACTAGAAGCATTAAACTCTACTGGAAGAGTTATTAACTGGAAGATTACTGTTGCAGAGAACATTAATATCCCAATCTGTAGCATAGTATTATTTCCAGAGAAGAATAAACCTACAAATATAAGTATCCAAGATAAACTAGAAGCAAAGTTTACAACTGGAACTATTGCCCCTCTTATTTCTAGAGGCTTATATCCATAAGCGTGCTGTAGTGCATGTCCACATTCATGTGCTGCAACAGCAACAGAAGTTATAGATGTACCGTAGTACACTTCTTCTGATAATCTAAGTACTTTTCTTCTTGGATCATAATGGTCAGTTAAAGTCCCTCTTATCGGAACTATTCTAACATCTCTTATTCCGTTAGCTGCTAAAATTCTCTCCGCAGTCTGCTGTCCATTATATCCACTACGAGATTTTATTCTAAAAAATCTATTTGTAGTTGATGATACTTTAAACTGTGCGTACATTGTAAATAGTATCGCAGGTATTAAAATCATCATTGTTGGGTCATAAAACATACCCATTCCATAATATGGCATCATTTTAAAATCACCTTCCTATTCCCCTTTAAAAAACGATACAGCTTCTCTTACCATATCCATATTTACCCTAGTGTCAAAGCAAGGTCCATTAGGTCTTTCATTGTAGACACCAAGTACTGGAATTCCCTTAACATCAATAATTCCTTCAGTTAAATCTCTCTCGCAAGCAACTGCAATTACAGCTTTTGGTCTATTTTCTATTATGACCTTTCTCGCTAAAGTCCCCCCTGTAGCTATAAATACGTGTACGTCTTCATCATCACCCAACTTTGCAAGATCTGCTATATTACAAAGTCCACATCTCGCACAGTTTTCTATTGTAGAGGTAACTCTAAATTTACATGTATGCTGCTGTAGACAATGAGGTAATAATACTAGTATATCCTTACCCTTTAAAGAATATTTTCCAGTTCTAACATAGCTATTATTTAACTTAATAAAAACTCTTCTAATTCCACTCTTAGACATCCCAGCTAATTCCGAAATCACTACAATCACAGGGTACAGTATTTTTACAATCCTATAATTGACTTTCATCAAGCTCGGACTAACTTTTTTATCATTTAAAACTTTTTTAGTAACAACTGCAGAGAATAATAATATCGCTGCAATCAATAGAAGTATCGTAATGCTAATATATATTATTAAACTAGGCGTACCTACAATTAAAAAGTCTCCAATTAAAGTTATCGCAAGTAGTATAGAAAATAAAATAGCTATACTTATTGAATACTTCTTCATATCTGACATAATATCACCTATGAAAGAACAGCTCCAGTTTCTATACTGTTACCTTTTATATATTCTGATACAGGCATTCTCTTTTTATTTGGCATCTGCATTTCTTTTATTAAAATTACGCCATCACCTGTACTTACTTTTATCCCCATTTTATCTGTACCTAGTATAGTACCAGGCTCTTTATTGCTAGTTTCGTTTAATACTTCTGTTTTCCAGATTTTCATCTTTCCTTCATTGTATATAGCATAAGCACTTGGCCAAGGATTAACTCCTCTAACTAGGTTGTGTATTTCTCTTGAAGTCTTGCTAAAATCTACATGACCTAATTCTTTATCCATTGTAGGTGCATAAGTAAATTCTGCATGATTCTGCTGAATTCTTGGAGCTTTTCCTTCTGCTATTAAATCAACAGTTTCTTTTAACACTTCTGCTCCTTCAACCATCATTATGTCGTGAAGTTCACCAGCAGTTATCTGATCATCTAACTTAAATTCTCTTGTTAGTATCATATCTCCTGTATCTAGTCCTTCATCCATATACATTGTAGTAACACCAGTTTTTTCTTCACCGTTTATTATTACCCAGTTTATTGGCGCTGCTCCTCTGTATTTTGGAAGTAATGAAACATGTACGTTTACACATCCAAATTTTGGTACTTCTAATATTTCTTTTGGAAGTATCTGTCCAAATGCTACAACTACTATTAAATCTGGATTTATTTCTTTTATAGTCTGAACAAACTCTTCATCTCTTGCTCTAACTGGCTGATAAACAGGTATATTGTGTTCAACAGCTAGTTCTTTTACTGGTGGCATTGCCAGTTTTTTACCTCTGCCCTTTGGTTTATCAGGCTGAGTAACTACAGCTAATATCTCATGCTTTTCGTCTATTAATTTCTGTAAGCATGGAACAGCTATATCCGGAGTTCCCATAAATACAATCTTCATTTACACCCCTCCTATTTTTCTACTCTATCAACGAATAATATTCCGTCTAAGTGGTCTAACTCGTGGCAGAAAGCTCTAGCTAGTAATTCTTCTCCAGCTAATTCAAACTCTTTACCATGTCTGTCCTGAGCTTTTACTTTTACAAAGTATGGTCTAGTAACAGGTTCGTTTATATTATCTACACTTAAACACCCTTCTATATCTGTCTGTTCTCCAGCAGTTTCTATTATTTCTGGATTTATTAATTCTATAAGCCCTTCACCGATATCTATAACAACCGCTCTTTTTAACATACCAACCTGAGGTGCAGCAAGACCTACACCATCTGCTTCGTACATAGTATCAGCCATATCATCTAATAACTGTCCTAATTTTTCATCGAATTTTGTAACCGGTTTACATTTTTTTCTTAATACTGGTTCACCCATTTTTGTAACTCTTCTTAAAGCCATTTTTACTCCTCCTAATAGCAGTCTTTTACTGCCGTTATTTTATAAATTTTAATGATTTTAATTTTTTATTTTAAAGTACGCTGTTTGGATTAACCGAGATAGAAATATTTATTCCCTTGTCAAATACAACATCTCGTTTTGTTATGCATACATATTTAATTATACCCTTTAAAAGATTAATTTCAACACCATCATCCTTAAATAATATCTGCCATCTATAATTTTTATTTATCCTAGAAATAGCACAAGGATTTGGTCCTAGTATAAAACTCAAATCTTCAATTCCTCTTCCTTTAAATAAATATCTTAAAGAATTGTACATTGAGTATGCGTTTTTTTCTACTAATTTTTCATTTTCTCCACTTATAACAACACTTATCATATTATTAAATGGTGGATATTCAAAAGTTTCTCTGATTTTAATCTCATTTTCATAAAACTTCTCAAAATCGTACTCCATTGCACATTTTATCGCATAGTGATCTGTGTTATAAGTTTGGAGCACAACTTCTCCTTCTTTATCAGCTCTCCCTGCTCTTCCCGCAACCTGTGTAATCAACTGGAATGTTGTTTCGAAGCTTTTAAAATCAGGGAAGTTTAGCATCATATCCGCAGAAATTATTCCTACTAGTGTAACATCAGAAAAATCTAGTCCTTTGGAAATCATCTGAGTACCTATCAAAACATCAGCTTCCTTATTTCTAAATTTCTCTAAAATTTCCTCAGTAGCTCCCTTTCTAGCCGTAGTATCCTTGTCCATTCTTAGCACTCTAATCCCAGGAATTAAGTGCTTTAGTTCTTCCTCAATTCTCTGAGTTCCAGTTCCAAATGGTCTTAGATAATTACTGCCACATTCTGGACACTCCTGTGGAACCTGCTTTTCATATCCACAGTAGTGACATCTAGCAGAGTTGCTTCTTTTATGATATGTAAGAGAAATATCACAGTTTTCACATTTCATAACATAACCACAACTTCTACAAGATACAAAGTTTGCATATCCTCTTCTATTTAAGAATAAAATCGTCTGATTTTTTTCTGCAGTATTTTTCTTTATCTTATCTATCAAAACAGAACTGAATATACTCTTATTTCCCATACCCAGCTCTTCTTTCATATCCACAACCTCTATTTTAGGCAGCGGTTTAGAATTTGCTCTTTTATCTATCTTTAATAGTTTATATTCTCCATTTTTAGCTTTATAGTATTCCTCTACTGAAGGTGTCGCCGAACCCATCACCAAGGTCACATTGTTTTTAAAAGACATATATCTCGCAACTTCAAGTGCGCTAAACTTAGGATTCATCTCAGATTTGTATGAAGCTTCGTGGAATTCGTCGATTATAACAACTCCCAAGCTTCTAAACGGTGCAAATAGCGCTGATCTTGCTCCAATAAGTATTCTTATCTCACCTTTTTTAACAGCTCTAAAAACATCGTGCTTTTCTCCTTCAGATAGCTGACTGTGGAAAACTCCTACTATATCGCCAAATCTATTCTTTATTCTAGCAACGGTCTGAGGTGTAAGCGAAATCTCTGGAACTAGTATTATACTGTCCAATCCTTGAGATAATGCATATTCTACTATATCCATATATACCTCTGTCTTACCACTTCCTGTTACTCCATGAAGTATGTACGGCTTTTTGTCCTCTTTAAACATCTCATTTTTTATAATATCAGCAACCTCTTTCTGTTGATTATTTAGCTCTATTTTCTTTGATTCAGCGCCATATCTAGATTCAGGCTTTCTATAATATGCCTTCATTGTAAAATCAACTAAACCTCTATCTTTCAATGAATTTATACTCTGCTTAGAAACCTTTAAAATCTCAACAATATCATTTATCTCAGCTTCCTCATTTAATTTTAAGAACTCTATAATCTCTCGCTGCTTATTTCCAATTCTTATCTTATTCTCAGAAATATACTCCTCTGTATCATCCTCGTCATATCTCAGACTTACAAAGCACATATTTTTTTCATTTTTTGTGTTAGTATATTCCCATTTTATATCTACAACACCTTTATTCTTCATTCGGTGTAATATATTATTAATATTTTCCAAGTATTTTAACTTTTCTACCTTAATTTTTCCTTTATTTTCCGAAATTTTTACTGCAACTTTTCTCTCATCATCAGATAGAGAAGATAACTTTTCCAAATAATCATTTTTTAAAACTGCAACTTTATAATTTTTTAATTTAAGTCCCTTTGGATAAATCATATTTATACATTCCATATATGTGCAAATATATCTATTCTTCATCCAATGAACTAACTCTAGCTGCTCAGGTAAAAATAAAGGCTCCTCATCTAAAATATCTTCAATCTCTTTTATTTTAAATTTTTTGTCTGAATTCTCTTCCTCTAAACCTTTTTCATCTCCAAAATTATTCTTAATCTTAAAGACAAATGCCTCTATAGGCTTATTACCCTTTCCAAAAGGAACTAAAACTCTATGTCCTATTCTAACAATATCCTCTAGAAATTCTGGGATTTTATAAGTGAAGAGATTGTCTGTGTAAACCGTATTACTCCTGACTATAACCTCTGCATACATTCACAAATCCCTCCTTTTTCTAAAATATTATGTGAAAAAATAGAGGAGTTACCTCCTCTATTTTCTAATTTATTACTGATTTTCTATTATTGCTTTTACTTTATCAAGTATTATGTCTGCAACATCTTCTTTGCTCATCTTTGGATAGTCTTGCATATTTCCGTCTACATCTATTATCTTAACTATATTAGTATCTGTATTAAATCCAGCACCTTCTTTAGTTAAGTCGTTTGCAACGATAAAATCTAAGTTTTTAGATTCTATTTTTCTCTGAGCATTCTGAAGTAAGTCATTTGTTTCAGCTGCAAATCCAACTAAAACCTTGTCCGCTTTTATTTTACCCATTTCTTTGGCAACGTCCTTAGTTCTAGCCAATTCTATTGATAGGTCTCCATCTTTCTTTTTAACCTTTTTCTTTGAATAATTCTTAGGTTTATAATCCGCAACTGCAGCACTCTGTATAAGTGCATCGCAATCTTCAAAATTATCATTTACAGCATTATAAAGACTTTCTGCAGATGAAGTCTGTACAAATTTGTGTACTCCTCTAGGTCTTTCTAAACTAGTTGGCCCAGATATAAGAGTTACTTCAGCACCTCTCATAATTGCTCTCTTAGCTATTGAATAACCCATTTTCCCTGAAGATCTATTAGTTAAATATCTTACTGGGTCTATATCTTCAACTGTAGGGCCTGCTGTAACAGTTATCTTCATACCTTTTAAATCATCGCTTCCAAATAGAGAAACATATACTTCATGAACTATATCGTCCACGTCAGCTAATTTTCCTCTACCTAAATCTCCACAAGCAAGTCTACCAGAAGCTGGTTCTACAAATTTGTATCCATATCTTTTTAGTTTTTCGATATTATCCTGCACTATAGGATTTTCGTACATATTTGTATTCATAGCAGGTGCTATTATAACTGGTGCTTTTGTAGCCATAACTGTAGTAGTAAGCATATCATCTGCTATACCTCCAGCTATCTTCCCTATTACATTAGCAGTTGCAGGCACTATTAAGAAAGTATCCGCTTTTTTTGCAAGAGATATATGCTCTACATCCCAAGTCTTTGGTTCTTCAAACATATCTGTTATAGCAAAATTCTGGCTTAATGTCTGGAAAGTCATCGGAGCTACAAACTCACAAGCAGATTTAGTCATTATTACATGAACATTTAAATCTAATTTTTTTAACTTACTAACAATATCACAAGCTTTATATGCAGCAATTCCGCCACAGACTCCGATTACTACTGTTTTCTTTTCCATAATATTACTCCTGCTGTTCAGCTATCTGTCTGTTCTGTTCTTCCTGATGTAATTTTTCTTTTATTGCTATTTCTTCTTCTGTTAATAATCTGTAAGTTATTTTTCCTTCTGCAACTTCTTTAGTAGCAGTTATAACTGGTTTTTCTTTTTTAGCTGTTTCTACATAAGGTTCAGCTCCGTCAACTAATTCTCTAGCTCTTTTTGCTACTGTCCAAGCTAAGTAGTATCTGTTGTCTATTTTTTCTAATACGTCGTTTATTGATGGTTTTAACATTTTTTATATTCCTCCTCAAATTCTTTAAGTATTGCTTCTTTGTATCTTTCTGTTTTGTTTTTTTCCGCTGCTATTATAGATTCTATATCTTTAGCTGCAGTTTCAACATCTTCATTTATTATGAAATAGTCGTATTCTTTAAGAGTCTGTATCTCTTCATACGCCATGCTGAATCTTTTTTCAATCTGTTCTTCAGTTTCAGTTCCTCTACCAACTAATCTTCTCTTTAATTCTTCTAAAGATGGTGGTAATACGAATATTAGCACTGAATCTGGGCACATTTTTTTAACATTTAAAGCACCTATCATTTCTATTTCAAGAAGGACATCCTGACCTTTTTCAAGATTTTCCATTATAGCTGCTTTTGGAGTTCCGTAGAAATTGCCGTATCTCTCAGCATATTCAAAAAGATCTCCTTCTTCTATCATTTTCTTAAATTCTTCGTGTGTTTTATAGTAGTAATTTACGCCTTCTTTTTCCCCTTCTCTAGGAGCTCTAGTTGTTGCAGATACTGATAATTTTATGTTTTCGTTATTTTTTAATAACTCCTTACATATAGTACCTTTTCCTGCACCTGAAGGTCCTGAAACAACAGTTAGAATCCCTTTTCTATTCATTTTCAAAATCCTCCGTTAAATTTATTTTCATATAGAATAAATCTTACCAAATTATTCTATATTCTGAATCTGTTCTCTTATTTTTTCTAATTCGCTCTTGATTTCAACAACTGTGTTTGTTATTTCTAAATCTGATGATTTTGAACCGATAGTATTAGTTTCTCTGTTCATTTCCTGAATTAAGAAGTCTATTTTTCTACCTATAGAATCATTTCTTTCTATTGTTGTTTTTAACTGAGCTATATGGCTTTTAAATCTAACTATTTCTTCTGTTATATTGCTCTTGTCAGCATATATAGCAACTTCCATAGCTATTCTGTTTTCGTCTATTATCTCAGGGTTATCTAAGAATTCTTTTATTCTTGAAGTTAATTTTTCTTTATACTCAACCACTACTGTTTCAGAGTATTCTTCTATTCTATCTATGTATTCTCTAAGTAATCCGCATCTCATCTTAATATCTTCTGCAAGTTTCTTACCTTCTATAGTTCTCATTTCAGTAAGTTTTTCCATAGAAGCCTTAACTGCCTGTTCTAACATATTCCAAAGAAGGTCTTCATCGTCCTCTTTTTCTTCTGTTCTAACAACATCTGGAAATTTTGCGATATTCATTATAGATATATCGTCATCCATAGAGTATCTTTCTTTTATCTGAGTTAGTATATTGTAGTACTGATCTGCTAGCTGTTCATCGAATTTTAAGTTTACATCTTCACTACCAGTAAGTTCTAATTTTATAAATACGTCAGCTCTACCTCTTTTTACATAGTCTTTTACTAAATTTCTAACTTTGTCCTCTAAAAAAGCTATTTTTCTAGGAAGTCTTATATTTATATCAGAATATTTATGGTTTATAGTTCTACATTCTACTAAAAAATAATAATTATCATCCTTATATTCGCCTCTTCCGAAGCCTGTCATACTTATTGCCATCTTTTAAACCTCCAGATATCCTTCACATATTTTAACAGCTGGTCCTGTCATAAATACTTTATCACCTATATCAATTTTAACTGTTCCACCTTTTGATGTAACATTCATGCTCTTTTCTGTTTTTCCAAGGTAGTTGCAAATTATAGCCGCTGCAGTCATACCTGTTCCACAGCCTAATGTATATCCACATCCTCTTTCCCAAGTGTAGACATTTATATTGTACTGATCTCTAACCTTTACAAAGTTTACATTTGTCTTTTCAGGGAATAAATCGCAATTTTCAATAGCTGGTCCGTATTTTTCTATCATATCTAAATCAAATTCATCTATAAATACTATAGTATGAGGTACTCCCATAAGCATAGATGTTATTGTAAAATCTCTATCTAATATATGTACTCTTTCCTCGATGAATTTTTCTTTATCTGTAGCCATAGGAATGTCACTAGTTTTAAATGAACCTTCTCCCATGTCTACCTTTATATTTATTACATCTCCTAAGTCTGAAGTATTTATTGTTACATGCTTTATACCTGCTAACGTATCTACATCAAACTCTTTTTCGTTGACTATACGGTTATCATAGACAAATCTGCAAAAACATCTAAGTCCATTTCCACACATAGCAGCTCTTGAACCATCGGAATTATAATAAACCATTTCTATATCTGCTATATTTGAATTTTTTACAACTAAAAGTCCATCTGCTCCAACAGACATTCTTCTATTACATACCTGTAATGCTAATGAAGAATATTCAGAAGGGCTTTTTCCATCATTTCTTCCGTCTATAGCTATAAAATCATTTCCTATACCATGCAGTTTCCAGAATTTCATATTTTTACACTCCTTATTAAAGTATTTTTACTACCTACTTCTGAGAATCATAAAATTCTGTATAACTTAAGTGGTAGTTTTCATTGACACTTGAAAGTTCCGTATGTGTGTTTCAAATAGTCTTCCTTAACTATATAATTATACACTAAAATTTCATTGTTTCCAAATTATTATTTACATTGACGTTAAACTTTTGTTTTAAATATGATTAATTCTATTATTTTTTTAATAAATCTAATTAATTATATTTCATTCCTTCTCACAAATTCTTTCAACTCTTAGAAATACAT
>SAMEA3387515__coassemble_2105_pt1 | contig 21975 bp, 21 predicted proteins | sample SAMEA3387515__metabat2_high_PE_011 | metagenome-assembled genome bin SAMEA3387515 (sample SAMEA3387515) | Felis catus | biome: Faeces | place: United Kingdom | collected 2012 | reverse complement strand
AAAATAAAAAATATTTGGCAGAGGATACTATTTGATATTCTAATTTAGTTCAGATTTATATATAAAATAATTAAAAAATAGGAGGAAGGAAAAATGTCTGAATTAAAAGAAAGCAAAAAAATAAAAATAGAGGAAAAGATAGAATTAAAAGAAATAGAAATGCAGTCAAATCCTTGTAAAAATAGTCAAAACCGGTCTTGTAGATATGATTGCTGTATAGATTGTTTAGTTGGTGGAAACCAAACACCATATCAGTCAGCTAAATATTAGACAGTAAAGTATTAAAAGATAAAAACTAAATAAAAAATTATATAAAAAGGAGATTAAACTTAATCTCCTTTTTATATAAATAATTAAATTTATATAAAGATTAAAAAGGAAAGGAGTGAAATGTTATGAAAATATATAGAAAACTATCGGCTTTATATATGAAAAAGAACAAATCAAGAACTTTAATGATGTTCATAATGGTAATAGCTACAGTTGCATTTATGATTTCAATAGATATGATTAAAGTTTCTCAAACATATAATAGAATGGAAGCCTTTAAACTAGCTTATGGAGATTATCATAGTGAATATGTAGATATTAGCAAAGAGAAATTAGAAAAAGTAGCAAATGATAATAGAGTGGGATACAGGGATACTGTACAAAACTTAGGATTTTTGACAAATAAAGACAATGGAACAATAGGAGAATTAAAATCATTTAATGGAGAAAATGATAATCATAAGAATTATTTTGAGAGAAAAGCACAGGTACTAAAAGGGAATGAACCTAAAAATAATAATGAAATAATACTAGACGAGGAAAGTATAAAAAATTTTGAAATAGTTGGAAATCCAATAGGTCAGACAATATCTTTAGAACTTAGAAAAGAATATACTCTACCTAGTGGTGAGAAAAAATTATACTTAGAAAATAAAACATTTAAGGTAGTTGGAGTAGTAAAAAGAACTTACAAAGATATAAAAAATATGAGTAGTACAGATGTTGGAGCTGAACAAAAGAGAGGTATAGCTTATACATATGGAGATTTTAATGGACAGAGCATAATACCAAAAGAAGCATTAACATATGATATCATACTTAGGTTTAAAGGAAATGAACTAGTTGCCAGTAATAAAATGGAACAATTAGTAAATGACTATAGCCTAGGAAGAATGACTATAAATCCAAATTCAAATTATATATCAGAATTAATGTCTATTAATGATTTAAAAAGTGTAAAAGAGATAAATCCAAATAATATAGTTTTAATAATAACAGTTATACTTTTAGTATTTAATATGATGAATATAATCTGGAGTGAGTATCTTAGAGAGATAAGTATGTTAAGACTTATTGGAGCAAGAAGAAGAGATATAAGATTTATGGTTGTGTATCAATCTGTACTTCTTGCTGTATTTGGTACAATTATAGGAATTGTATTAGGACTTGGTATAACAAAATTAGGATTAGTTACATTTAAAGATATGGTATTAGATGCAGTAGGAATTAGTCCTAGCGTACATATTGATCAAGATGTAATTATGAAAACTGTAAAAGTATCAGTATTAGCGATAATATTGGCTACAATAGTTCCAGTTATCAAAATTGGTAGAGTAGGATGTATGGAAGCTATCTCCAATTCTACAAAACACAAAAGAAAAGAAAAACAATCTAAAATAGGTAAGTTTATCCAAGATAAGCTTGGAATATTTAGATATATGGGAATTAGAAATCTTTGGATTAAAAAGACTAGAACTCTTGTATCAATACTTACCATAACACTTTGTGGATATTTAATAATGTATACTTTCTCTGATATGCAGAATGAAGTAAATGATAAAATAAGAAGGATATACTATAAAAATGATATAACAGTATGTGGTGGAATTGCAAACGATGAAGAAAGATTTAGAATAGAAGATAATAAAATAGATAAAATAAAAAATATGGATGGAGTAAAGGGGGTTAAACCTACATACGATGCAACTACAACATTTGTAACAGATAAGAAAAATATTGAAAAAGCATTTATAGATTATTATGGTTTAGAAGGCGATAAAAAAATAGAATCTGAAAATTATATTAGATTTTATGATAATCAAGGATTAAAGAAATATGTTGAACCATATATGCTAGATAGAAAAACTGCTAAAGAGTTAGAAACAAAAACTGATGGATATATAAATGTGGCTGTGTACAATAGTTTTTATGATATGATTAAAACTCATACTCAGAAAAAGATATTTAAAGATTTAAAACAAGGGGATATAATCGATATTAGTGTAAAATACCATAATGGAGATAAAATAGAAAAAAGAGATGTTAAGGTAAGAGTTGCTGCTGTTCTTAAACCAGATTGGCAATCTTATGGTGATGCAAAAATGCCATATAAGTTTGAGGTTATAACATCTGAAGATAATATGAAAGAACTTTTAGGATTTAAGGCATATAATAATCTTGCTGTAGATTATAAAGATATGGAAAATATAGAAGCAAATAGCAAAGTAGAAGAATATGTAACACAAAATATACCTGGAAGTATAACTTTAAAAACAGGATTTGTTAATATTCAAAAGCAAGAAACTAAAAATATATTTAGAGAAAGTGTTATAAATATAATCCTAGTGCTTATGATTGCAGCTATAAGTATATTCTGTACAGTTAAATCAAACCTTCTAGAAAGAAGAAAAGAAATATTTACAATGAGAGCATTGGGAATGTCTGCTAAGGATATGAGTAGAATGAATATGTGGGAATCAATGACATATGCTTTATTGAGTGTATTATCTGGAATAGGATTAGCTACATATGCACTTTTCAAATTTGTAGAGTGGAACAATAATGCATATACAAACTTTGGTATAGAGCATTTTATGGACTTTACATTCCCATATCCACAGGCGATAATATTCGCTGTTGTTACATTAGCTACTTGTATAATAGCAGTAAAATTAGCTAATAGAGATTTTAAAAACAAAGAAATATCAGATGGTATGAGAGATATAGATTCATAAACTTACCATTCAGGACGTTTTTCCTACCGTTCAGACCAAATCTATTGTTTTTAAATATTTAAAGTGATAATTTAAACATATAGATATATATATATCAACAATACTTATATAGAAAGGAAAATCCGTTATGAAAGATTTAAATTTAGTGGAAAGCTTAGAAGTTTGTAATTTAAAAAAATACTATGGTAAAGATGAAAGTCTTGTTAGAGCTGTAGATGGAATTGATTTAAAAATAGAAAAAGGGAAATTTACTTCTATAATCGGAGCTTCTGGTTCTGGAAAGAGTACATTACTTCATTGTATGGCAGGGTTAGACAAACCAACAAGTGGAGAGGTAAAACTTGGAACAAAAAGTCTATATGATTACAATGATAACGAACTATCAAAAATAAGACGTAAAAAATTTGGATTTATATTCCAGAGCTTCAATCTTATACCAGTAATAAATGTATACGATAATATTGTACTACCAATACTTTTAGATGGTGGAAAAGAGGATAAAGCATATATAGATAGGATAATAAAAGCTGTGGGACTTACAGATCAGATAAAAAAATTCCCAAATGAGTTATCAGGAGGGCAGCAGCAGAGGGTTGCAATAGCTAGAGCACTTTCAAACAAACCTGCTATAATATTTGCCGATGAACCAACTGGTAATCTAGATTCAAAGACTACTCAAGAGGTTATGGATCTTTTAAGTGATACAGTAAAGGAATTTAAACGGACATTGGTTATGATAACACACAATCAAGAAATAGCTGAAACTGCTGATAGAATAATAACTATAAGCGATGGAAAGATAATAAAGGATACAAATGATTTAAAGGAAAATAAATAGTATTCAAAACATAGAATAAAAAGTTTGTAAAAACTGAAAAATGGGCGAGGAAAATAACTTCCTTCGCCCATTTTTTAGTTTAAAATCTCTATCAGAGAGTATAAGTAATATTTTTTATTTCTAACACGTCCATCAGAGAAAATAATATTTTCGTTTTCAAGTTTTGATAGGTAGTTACCAACAGTAGATACAGGATAACCTAATTCTTCTGACATTTTTTTCTTTGTAAATATTGGATTTTTTAACATAAATCTAGCAATATCAATAACTCTATCAGAGCCAATTACTTTTCTTAAAGAATCTATAGTTTCTTCGTATAAAGTATCTATTCTTTCAATTAAATCAATATTTTTTTGAGACTGAGTAGTTACAGCTTCAAGGAAAAATTTAATCCATTCACACCAATTTTTCTTTGCTACCCCAAAATCTGATTCGTAGTTATCTTCAGATATAGAAACTCTAACATCATTAAGCAGTTTGTAATATTTAAACTTGTCTTTTTCTAAACTTTCACTTAAAAAGAATATTGGTCTTTTTAATACAGATTTATCATAAAGATATAGAGGTATTAAAATTCTACCTATTCTACCATTGCCATCTAAGAAAGGATGGATAGTTTCAAATTGTGCATGAATTATAGCGATTCTTATAAGTTCATTTAAATTATCTTCTGGTTCATTGATATATTTTTCAAGATTGCTCATATACTCTGGAACAAGTTGAGGTTCTGGAGGTATAAAAGTAGCATTATTTATAGTGCATCCTGATGGACCTATAAAATTTTGAATACTTCTAAGTTCTCCAGGATTTCTATTTTTACCTCTAACATTTCCTTCTAGTAAAGTTGAATGTAATCTTTTGATAAATCTAACTGATATTGGAAAATCTCTTAGCATTGACTCACCAATAGATAAAGCCTTACTATAGTTAAGAACTTCTAGAATGTCAGTATTAATAATTTTTTCATCTGCATTATGCTCAAGCATATCACTTAGTGTTGCTTGCGTCCCTTCTATTCTTGTAGACTGAACAGCTTCCTTTAGTGATATGTGTCCCATTAAAAGAGATGGATCAAGTTTAGATTTTGCTAAACACTTATCATAGAGAGTTAGATAAGTAGCAGCATCAATCAGTTCATTTAAAAAATAATTAACATCCACTAATTCATTTAAGGGAAGGTCAAACGGAACATATGGCTTTTTCATACAAAATACCTCCTTTTATTGTAATATAGTACTAATAATACACCTTTAATAACAAAAAATCAAATATTTTTGTAATAATAATTGCGAAGATGAATATACATCTAATAGTGTAAAAACAAAATGTAATTATTAAGTAGCTTAAATTAGTTTAACGACTTTAAAAAAAATAAGTGATAATATATAATTAAATATATATGAAATAAAGAAAAAGTAAGGGTGTAATCCTTAATTTAAACATATTATACGAGGAGTGATAAATTTGAAATCAGTAAATGATGCGATATTGTCCCCTAATATGGAATATGGAATCAATGAAGATATCGTAGTCTATGATGGAAGATTTTGTGTATATTTAGATAAAAAATATAAATGCAATGGAAAGATATTTTTAAAACCATCTTCTCCATCAGCGATAACATTTAAAGCTAGAATAGTATCGACAGCAGATGATAGTTTAGAAGAGTGCAGTTTGGACGATGCTGTTTTAGAGATACATGGATACAAACTTTCATCGGCGACAATAAGAAGAATAAACGAAACATCAGTAGAGGGATATATTAACAATGATTGTATAAAGTCTAAAAATTCTTATGTAAGCTATATAGATTTTGATTTATTAAATATAGATAAAATACCCGGAAAGCTTATAAAGACAAAAGAAAAAGTATTTGCAGGTAGATTAGAGTTTGAGCTAAATGGATATTTAATAACGATTGATAAAAGGTACGACTACAGAAGAGAGTTTTACGAAGAGCTTATCGAAAAATCAGGTACAGTTACAACTCATGTAGGTAGGATAAGAAAGAAAGACGGTACATTGTTTAAGACAAATAATATAATGGGGCTTTTAGATAGGATTTGTACAGCCTTTAGTTTTGCTTGTGGAAGATATGTATCTTTTTCAGGTATAAGGGGATATCAGGATGAAAACGAGGTTTACAGAGCTTGGAATAGTGGAATGGTAACGCCGTTTACATTTTTACCTACTTGGACAGATACGCTTACAAATTATAGAAATTATGAAAAGTATTTATCTCTTATGTGTAGGAGATTGGAGGATTTCTACTATGGTCCAGCTATTAAAAACGCTGTGGATTGGTATATAGAGTCTTTAAATAATTTAACTATGGATAATGATATAATATCTGTTCAAATAGCACTAGAGTCGCTATCTTATGTCGTATTAGTGGAAAAAACTAAGACGCTTACAGATACAGAGTTTGATAAGAATTCAGCTTCTAAAAATATAAGGATGTTACTTCAAATCTGCAATATTCCATTTGGAGGAGATGAGATGGAGATTTTCTCGGATGAAATAAGAGAAGAATTTGCAGATGGTATAGATCTTATAAGTTATTACAGAAATAAGATTGTCCATCCAAGTAAGAGAAGAAACAAGGTATTTTTATCTGCTGAAGATATTTGGAATATACTTGTAATAGGTATTCATTATATAGAATTGGCGATATTATATATAATTGGGTACAAGGGAGAGTATTCAAACAGACTGAAAGAAAGGTCTTTTGGAGAAGTAGAAGTTGTTCCGTGGAATTAAATTTACAAAAAGATTTAAAAATGAAAGATGATGTAAAAATAAAGTCAATTATTTTAAAAGTTCAAAAAATATGTTGACTTTATTTTTATTCTGGTATAGAATAATAAACATAACAAAGCAGAGTAAATAATCAGATAAAGCGAAGAAGAGAAATAGTAGATAGTAAAGTCTTTTCAGAGAGATTTCGGTTGGTGTGAGAAATCAAGAACTAATTATCGAACACATCTCAGAGCATAGCACCGAGAAAGAAAGTTCATGTAGGCTGCTACGGTAGTACCCGTTATCGTACAAGGGTATCGTCTTTTAATAAGACTGTACTCTATGAGGCTAGTATCGTGAGGTACTAGTGAAGAGAGGTGGAACCACGGAATTAATACTCCCGTCCTCTAGCTTAGCTAGAGTGCGGGAGTTTTTATTTACCTAAAAATAGAAACTGCTTGAATGAAAGTGGAGTTAAATCTGAGAATTATCACAAGAAAGATTTTCTGAATATTTGCATAACTGCAAGAATAAAAAATATAATTACAGGAGGAAGCGGAAATGAAAAAATTATTAAGAAAAGTGATGGTAGTATTTGCAGCAATGGTAATGGTATTAGGGATGACAGCTTGTTCATCAAAAGATAGTGGAAGTGCAGATAACAAGGTAATCGTAGGATTTGACAACACATTTGTACCTATGGGATTTTTAGATGAAGATGGAAATACAGTAGGATTTGACGTTGATTTAGCAAAAGAAACATTTAAAAGATTGGGAATGGAAGTAGAGTTCCAGCCAATAGATTGGTCAATGAAAGAAACAGAGTTAAACAGTGGTAACGTGGATGTTTTATGGAATGGATATTCATTAAGCCCAGAAAGAAAGAAAATAGTTTCTTATTCAGATCCATATCTTCAGAACAAACAGATAATAGTTACAATGGCAGATTCAAATATAAATAAGAAAGCTGATTTAGCAGGAAAAGAAGTAGGAACTCAGCAGGAATCAACAGCTCAGGCTGCAGTAGAAGCAGATACAGAGTTTGTAAGTTCATTAAAAGGTGGAGCAGCAGTTCTTTACGATACTTATGATAAAGCTCTTAGAGATTTAGAGATAGGAAGAACTTCAGCAGTAGCAGGAGATGAAGTTTTAATAAGATACTATATGTCACAGAAAGGTGAAGATAAATATAAAGTACTAGAAGAAAACTTCGGATTAGAAGATTATGTAGTAGCATTTGCAAAAGACAACACAGAATTAAGAGATAAGGTAAATGATACATTAAAAGAAATAAAAGATGATGGAACATTTGACGAAATATATGCAAAATGGTTCAAATAAGATATGTTAAAGGGAATAGTTAAATATAGAAGCAAATTATATAAAATAAAGGGAATAGATTTATTGATTAATTAAGGAAATAAAGCAGTGAAGGAGAATGAGAATTATGATAGAAGGTATAAAAATAGTCGTAGCGCTATTTGCAATAACATTAGTACTTTCAATTCCGGCTGGGATTGGAGTAGCTCTTTTAAGAATTTCAAAAAACGTAATAATAAGAAAGGTGACATCTTTTTATATACTTATAATGAGAGGTACTCCACTTCTTCTTCAGATGATAGTTATATTCTATGGGCTTCCACTTATAGGAATAACATTTGATAGATTTACAGCAGGAGCGGTTGCATTCTTCTTCAATTATACAGCGTATTTTGCAGAGATATTTAGAGGGGGAATACAATCAATAGACAAAGGTCAGTACGAAGCAGCTTATGTTTTAGGATTTGATAAAGTTTCAATGTATAAAAGAATAATACTTCCTCAGGTTGTAAAAAGAGTATTAGCGCCTGTATCAAATGAAGTAATAACACTTGTAAAAGATACTTCTCTTGTATACATATTAGGTCTAAACGATATATTAAGAATATCTCAGATAGCGATGAACAGAGAAGGAAGCTTAATGCCACTTGCATGGGCAGGTTTAATCTACTTAGTATTCATAGCAATTCTTACAAAAGTATTTGAAAAACTTGAAAAGAGATATTCTTACTATAATTAAGAGTTTTGATATTGAACTTACGGTTTAGAGCTTAATTTCAACTAGGAGGAATGCAAAATGATAGAGGTTATAAATTTAAAGAAAAAATTTAAAGATACAGAAGTTTTAAAAGATATTTCATTTGATGTAAAGGACGGAGAGATAGCTGTTGTAGTTGGAAAATCTGGAGCAGGGAAGACAACTCTTATGAGATGTATAAATGGATTAGAAGATTTTGATTCTGGAGAGCTTGTGTTAAATGGAGAGTCTATTAAAAATAACAACGATATGAAGAAGGTAAGAGGTAAGATTGGAATGGTATTTCAAAACTTCAACCTATTCCCTCATATGACAGTTATAGAAAATATAATAGAAGCGCCTGTAAATGTATTTGGAGAGAATAAAGAAGAAGCTTTGAAAAAGGCAAATGATCTTTTAAAAATGGTGGATCTTGCAGATAAAGGAGATAATTATCCTTTCCAGTTGTCAGGTGGTCAGCAGCAGAGAGTTGCAATAGCTAGAGCTTGTGCACTAAAACCAGATGTAATATGTTTTGATGAACCTACTTCAGCACTAGATCCGGAGTCTATACAAAATGTAATCGATGTTATAAAGAAATTAAAAGAGAATGGAATGGCTATAATAATAGTTACTCATGATATTGGATTCTGTGATGTAATAGCTGATAAAATAATTAGGTTAGAAGTAGGAATTATAAAAGAAGTAAAAAACAATAATTAATATATAAATTAAAAAATAAAGCAAAAACCTCCCAAAAATTGGAGGTTTTTTGTCGGTTGAACGGCTTAAATTCACCATTTGAAGCTAAAAAGAATTGAATAAAATATCCATTTCCTATAAAATTAGATATAGACTATAAAAATAGACTATATAATGGGAGGAAGTAATGGAAGGAATAAAAATATTTTCAGATAGTACTTGCGACTTACCTATAGAAGAGGTAAATAGAATGAATATAGGTATAATTCCTCTAACAATAAACTTTGGGGAGGAAGTATACAAAGAAGGTATAGATATAACTACAAAAGAAATATTAGATAAAGTGAAGAAAACAGGAGAGCTTCCTAAAACATCATCTCCTTCTCCAGCAGAATTCTACGCAGCATTTGAGCCGTATGTAGAAAAAGGAGATACTATAATATACATAGGACTTTCTTCAAAATTATCTTCTACAGTTGCAAATGCTATGATAGCAAAGAATATGTTTGACAATAATGAAAACATACATATAATAGACTCTTTAAATTTATGTGGAGCAATAGGTGGACTAGTTAGAAACACTTATAATTTATTAGAAGAAGGAAATTCTGTTGAAGACACAATAGCTGAGATAGAAAAAGTTCTTCATCACTACAAATTATTCTTCACAATGGATAAGTTAGATTATCTTTATAAAGGTGGAAGATGTAGTGGAATGCAGTTTATATTAGGTAGCACTTTTGGAGTTAAGCCTATAATAGAAATGACTACAGAAGGTCTTAATGTTTGGAAAAAGACTAGAGGTAAGAAAAAAGCTATAGAAATGATGCTTGAAGAAGCTGAAAGAGATAAAGATAGAATATACAATGATGAGATTCATGTAGCTGCTATAACAGGTAGTGAAAAAGAATTAGAAGGTATAAAAGAACAGCTTACAAAAAGAACAGGAATAACTAAATTCCATGAATACAGCGTTGGATGCACAATAGCTAGTCACTGTGGAGATGGGACAGTAGGATTTGGATATTTCTTAAAAGAAAATTAAAAAGTAAGGGCATGAGTATAACTACTCTGTGCTCCAGGCTTCAACGCCCCACACCGTTTATGTAACACATTTAGCGGTTGTGGGGCGTTTGCAGTATTGTCGCTATAGAGCAGTTATATCTCATGCCCTCAGTTTGTTTACTTGTTTTTAAGAAATATACAAATCAAACTGTATTTAAATGGGATACTTGAAAAATAAAAAAGACTGTTGCAATTTTTGCAACAGTCTTTGTGTTTGCTTTTTAATTAGTCATTTAAAGTGTATGCATTAGCATATTTTTCTCTTAATTCAGCAACTTTGTCTTCGTAAGCTTTTAGCTGTTTTATCTGAGCTAATTTACCTAGTATTTCGTCTTTTACTTCTTCGAATTTAGATACACCAGCTTCGTGACGTTCTTCAACTTTTATTAAGTGATATCCGAATGAAGTTTTAACTGGTTCAGATAATTCACCTTCGTTCATGCTGAATACTGCTTCTTCGAATTCAGGAACCATCTGTCCTTTTCCGAATAAACCAAGATCTCCACCCTGCATGTTAGATGGGCAATCAGAGTAGTCCATAGCAGCCTGTTCAAATGTTTTTTCTCCAGCTTTTATTTCTTCAGCTATTTCTTTAGCTCTTTTTTCAGCAGCTTCGAAAGCAGCTTCATCGTCAGCTTTTATAAGTATATGTCTAGCTTTAGCCATTTCGTCAACTTTGAATTCATCCTGATGTTCATCGTAGTAAGCTTTAGCTTCTTCTTCTGTTGGCATAGCAGCCATGAATAACTGATTTAAAGCATGCTGTTTTAACATGTTTATAGTTACCTGTTCCATTAAAGCTTTGAATTCTTCAGTTTCATCAACTTTGTTGTCTTTTGCTTCTAAGTAGAATAATTCCTGGTTTACAAGGTCTTCTAATAATCTTTTTTTACCTTCTTCACTCTGGAACCGCATCTGCTGCTGTGGATGCATTGATTTTACAGCGTTATCTAAGTCTATGTTAGATATTTCTCTACCATTTATAGTGGCTAATACTTTTCTTTCCATGATAAATTTTCCTTCTTTCTTTAAATAAAATTTATTTCTATCTCTAATGATAACAGAAAAAAATGATTTTGTCTAACTAATAAAATAAAATTGTTAGTAGAAGATAGTGAGTGCTAACAATAGTAAAAATGACATAATTCCTACGACACCTTCATCATTCTTTTTCTTGAAAACTTCTCTATAAGAAAAGTACAAATAAACGCATATAGAGAATATTTTAAAGTAGAAAATAGGTATGTTTTTAGGGAATAGCACAAAACTGAAAAGTGAAACAACAAAGGCTACAACGGTACTAGCTCTGTAATAAAACATCATAGATGATTTTTTCTCTTCATCAGCCTTGAAAAATCTAATTACAAAAAGTATAAAATATATTCCAGCAAATAGAGAATAGCTTAAAAATAATATGTATTCTAATTTTCTACTGGAAATAACATTCCATTTGTACCACATAATTGGCCAAAAGCACAGTGTTAGTAATCTAAAATAGTGCTCAAAAAAATTGTCAGATTCTAAAAGTTTGTTCATATCAAATAATTCCTCTCCTAAAAAATAAAGAGTTGCTTTTGTATAACAGAAAGGCTCCTGCTAAAAAGCAGAAGCCTGAATTTCTAAAAATTATCTGTTGTTGTTTGTAACTACTATTGCCATTTTAGCTTCTGCATTGTAGCTTACCTGTATTAGCTGGTTTCTTCTTATATGTTCAAGATCTTCCCCACCGTAACGTATTTCTAATTTGATAGGTTTTTTACCCTGTTTGATTATTGCAACATAGTTGTTTTTGTCTCTTTTTTCAAGAGATACTAAAGTACCGACATATGGTGTGAAAGTCTGATATTTTTCAGCCTGTTTTCTTATAACAAAGAATGAAATTACAGCTATTGCTATGTTTATTCCGAATGTTATCCAACCATTTATGTGAAGATATATACCTCCAAATAATACTATTAGCATTATTACTACAGGTACTATAGTTTTCTTTAATATTATTTTACCTAATATTTCGTTGGCTTTTTTCTCTGGGCCAGACATAGTTTTAGATCTTGCGAATGATTCTGCAAATCTCTGTTTTAAACTCATACTTTTCCTCCTATAAAATTATAATTAAGTGATAATAACAATATTCTGCTTGTTCAAGAATTTTTATTTATAATATAAATTGTTATATTTCTGTCATTAGATATAATAAAGCAAAATACACTTATAATTCTAACATAAAGTTTCAAAAAAATAAATAACATAGAAAAGAAAAAAACTATAAATTTATTAAGATTGAAAAATTTTTTTAAGGGTATTAAAATTAAAATAAAATAGTTAAAAAATAATAGAATGGGAGAAAGATAAATGACAAAATTAGATGAAATATTAAGGGACAACAGAGAATTTGTAGAGTCGAAAGGATATGAAAATTTTTCGACTTCAAAGAAACCAAATAGAAAGATAGTGATACTTTCTTGTATGGATACAAGACTTACTTCGCTTTTACCAAGTGCAATGAATATAAAAAATGGTGATGTTAAGCTTATAAAAAATGCAGGTGCGGTTGTAACACATCCATTTGGAAGTACAATGAGAAGTATAATAGTATCTATATGCGAGTTTGATGTAGATGAGGTAATGGTTGTAGGACATTACGAATGTGGTATGTGTAATGAAAATACAGATGAAATGATTGAAAAGATAAAAGAAAAAGGAATATCTGAAGAGGTAATAGATACTCTAGAAAAAGCTGGAATAGATTTAAAGAAATGGCTGCATGGATTTGATTCAGTTGAACAGTCTATAGTAGACACAGTAAAAACTATTAAAGAACATCCATTAATGCCAAAAGATATAAAAGTTCACGGTTTAGCTATGGATCCATCAACTGGAAAAATAGATGTAATTGTAAATGGATATGAACAGTAAATATTAAAGAGCTTGGAAGTGAGATTGTTGAGTAAGGAAAATTTAGAGGAATGTATTTTTAGTGTAATAGGTTATTCTGGAATGGCAAAATATTACGCATCGGAAGCTATAAAAAGTGCTAAAAATGGAGATTTTAAAGAAGCAGAGGAGTTTTTAAAAAAATCGGATGATGAGTTTTCAAAGGCACAGGATGCAGAAGGGGCTTTGGCTAAAATAGGAGATAAGAAATCTAAGGAATGTGGAGAGCTTGTATTGATTCATTCTCAAGACCATTTCATGGGTACAATGACATATAGAGAGTTAGCAAAAGAAATGGTTGATATGTGTAGAAAATATAGCGATATGGAAAAAAGTTTAATTGAAAGAATTGAAAAACTTGAAAAAGGTCAGTAATTTTATACAGTAAAGAGATAAAATAATATATAAAGATATAAAATGGCGGTTATGCAAATAGCATAGCTGCTTTTTTTGCGTATAAACATAAAATTTTAATGAAGTATTTACTTTTGATTAAGAAAATATAATTAGTCAACTAATTATATTTGATATTTGTAGAATTATAAATATTTATTAAAAATTTAATTTTATTTTTTATAAAGAAAGGTTTTCATAAATAAAACATAATAAAAAAGGTGAAATTAATATGAAAAGTTATAAAAAATTATTGTATATTAAAATGAATTGATATAATATAATAGTTAGCCAACTAATTAAATTATTTTAAGGAGGTGTAGTTATGAAAGATGAATGTCAGATTAATTCTGGAGATTTTGAGGATAAGCTTACGACGACATTGATGAGACTTTTTAGGGCTCACTTTAATCTTACTGATGAGCATTTAAAGAGAGAAGGACTTCATCATGGACAACCATATATAATAATTTCTTTATACCACAATGATGGGCAGAGCTTGAAAGAGCTTACAGCTTGTAGAAATGTAAAGGCATCTACAACAACGACTATGGTATCTAGGATGGAAAAACTAGGATTAGTAAAAAAAGTTGCAGATGAAAAAGACCGGAGAAAGACAAGAGTTTTTTTAATGGAAAAAGGAAGAGAAAAGTACAATTCTATAATAAAGGTAAATAACGAATTAGATGAAATATGTTTTGAAGGATTTTCTGATGAGCAAAAGTTATTAACAAAAATGCTTTTGAAAAAGATAATTGAAAACATAAACAAACATAGCTAAATAAATACGAAAACTAAACTAATAATAAACTAAAATATTTAAATATACTAAACTAAAAAATATAACAACTCTAAAATAAAGAAAATCGAAAGGAAAATGATTATGCTGAAAATAATGAAATACTTAAAAAAATCAGCAGTATCAGTAGTAGCTATAATAATTTTACTTTTAGTACAAGCGTTATGTGATATATCACTACCAGACTACACATCAAAGATAGTAAATGTCGGAATACAGCAGGGTGGTATAGAAAATGCAGTACCAGAAGTTATAAAAGAAAGTGAATTAAAAAGACTGCTTATGTTTGTCGACGATGATGAACAAAATACTGTTGAAGACGCATATACATTAGTAAAATCTGGAGATACTAGCGATGCAAATTACGACGAATACGTTGAAAAATATCCAAAACTAGAAACAGAAAATGTATATGTATTAAAAGAAATAGATAAAGAAAAAAATGAAAAATTAAACGAAATACTTGGTAAGCCAGAAATGGCACTTCTTGCTATCGAAAAAGATGGAGAAGAAAGTAAAAAAATAAAAGAAAATATTTTAAAAATGATGCCTCCACAGGCAGCAATGGTTATGAAGGATAAATCTCTTATAGAGATAATGGGAACTATGCCTGAAGAGCAGTTGGATTCTATGAGAAAAGAGATGTTTAAAAAATTTGACTCTATGCCGGATAGTATAATAACTCAGAGTGCCATTGCATATGTAAATAACGAGTACAAAAGCATAGGAATTGATTTAGATAACCTACAAAATAAATATATCCTAAAATCTGGTGGACAGATGCTAGGAATAGCTATTTTAAGTATGTTTGTAACAATAATAGTTACTTATTTAGCAGCTAAGGTAGCAGCTACACTTGGTAAAACACTTAGAAATAATGTATATGAAAAAGTTATGTCGTTCTCAAATGAAGAGATGAAAAAATTCTCTACAGCTTCTTTAATAACTAGAAGTACAAACGATATACAGCAGATTCAGATGATGATGGTCATGATACTTAGATTTATATTCTACGCTCCAATGATGGCTATGATGGGTGTATTTAAAGTTATAAATACAAACGTATCTATGAGCTGGATAATAGCAGTTGCAGTACTTTGTATAGTATTCTTACTTGGAATATTATTTACATTTGTAATGCCTAAGTTTAAACTAGTTCAGAATCTTGTGGATAGATTAAACTTAGTTTCTAGAGAAATAATAACAGGTATAATGCCGATAAGAGCATTTAGTAATCAGAAACATGAAGAAGAAAGATTTGACAAGGCAAATGGTGACCTTACTAAAGTAAATATATTTGTAAATAGAATAATGTCTTGTATGATGCCAGCTATGATGCTTGTAATGAACTTAATAGCAGTTCTTATAGTTTACAAGGGGACTTATAGTATAGATGCAGGTACTATGCAGGTTGGAGATATGATGGCGTTTATTCAGTATACAATGCAGATAATAATGTCATTCCTTGTAATAGCTATGATGTCTGTTATGATTCCTAGAGCTTCAGTTTCTGCAGGACGTATATGTGAAGTAATAGAAACAGAACCAACTATAGAAGATCCTAAGAGTGCAAAAGAATTCTCTGGAAATAAAAAGGGTGTTGTTGAATTTAAAAATGTTTCATTCAAATATCCAGATGCAGAAGAAGAAATATTATCAGATATATCATTTACTGCTAAACCTGGAGAAACTACAGCATTTATAGGAAGTACAGGTAGTGGTAAGTCTACATTAATAAACTTAATACCTAGATTCTTTGATGTAACAGAAGGACAGATTTTAGTAGATGGTGTAGATATAAGAGAAGTAACTCAGAAGGATTTAAGAGATAAGATTGGTTATGTTCCTCAGAAAGGAATATTATTTACAGGAACAATAGCATCTAACTTGAGATACGGAAATCCTGATGCTACAGATGAGCAGATAAGAGAAGCTGCTGAAATAGCACAGGCTACAGAATTTATAGATTCAAAACCAGAAGGATTTGATACTAAGATTGCTCAGGGTGGTACAAACGTATCTGGTGGGCAGAAACAGAGATTATCTATAGCTAGAGCAATAGCTAAGGATCCTGAAATTTATATATTTGATGATAGTTTCTCAGCGCTAGATTTAAAAACTGATGCAGCTTTAAGAAAAGCTCTTAAAAAGAAAACTGGAAACAGTACAGTTTTAATAGTTGCACAGAGAATAAGTACAATCCTACATGCAGAACAGATTATTGTTTTAGATGAAGGAAAAGTAATAGGAAAAGGAACACACGAAGAGCTTCTAAAAACTTGTGAAGTATATAAACAGATAGCTCTATCACAACTTTCAAAGGAGGAGCTAGGAAATGAGTAATAGTGATATGAAAAAAATGCCAGGCGGTCCGATGAAAGGTGGGCCAATGGGACGTGGACCGATGGGGCATGGACATGGTGGAGCTGCTATGGGCGAAAAAGCAAATGACTTTAAAGGTACTATGAAGCAGCTTATGAAATATATGTCAGAATATAAAGTAGCTCTTATTGCAGTACTATTATTTGCAATAGGAAGTACAGTATTTTCAATAGTTGGACCTAAGATATTAGGTAAAGCTACTACAAAGATATTTGAAGGCTTAATGGCAAAGGTATCTGGTACAGGTGGAATAGACTTTGGTGCTATAGAAAAGATACTTTTAATATTGGTATGCCTTTACATAGTAAGTGCTCTGTTCTCATTTATTCAGGGATATATAATGAGTGGAATTTCTCAGAAAATATCTTATGAAATGAGAAATCAGATATCAGAAAAAATAAATAGAATGCCAATGAAGTATTTCGATACTAAGACACATGGTGAGATACTTTCTAGAATAACAAACGACGTAGATACACTTGGAATGAGTTTAAATCAGAGTTTAACTCAGCTTATAACATCTGTAACAACTATGGTTGGTGTACTTATAATGATGCTTTCTATAAGTTGGATAATGACTTTAGCAGCACTTGTTATAATTCCACTATCAATGTTTGCAGTTAGAAAAGTTGTTGGAAGATCACAGAAATATTTCAAAAAACAGCAGAGATTTTTAGGGCATGTTAATGGTCTTGTTGAAGAAAACTACGGTGGACATCAGATAGTTAGGGTATTCAACAAAGAAGAAGAGGTAACAGAAGAATTTAATAAATTAAATGATGAACTTTACGATTCTGCTTGGAGATCTCAGTTCTTATCAGGTATGATGCAGCCACTTATGGCATTTATAGGGAACTTAGGATATGTTATGGTTTCTATACTTGGTGGATGGTTAGCTATAAGAAAGACTATAGAAGTTGGGGATATACAGTCATTCATACAGTATGTTAGAAACTTTACTCAGCCTATAAATCAGCTTGCTCAGGTAGCAAACCAGTTACAGTCTACAGCTGCAGCAGCTGAAAGGGTATTTGAATTCTTAGATGAAGAAGAGGAAGACCAGACAGTTATAAATCCTGCAGATGTAAATGATATAAAAGGTAATATAGAATTTGAACATGTAAACTTCGGATATAAAGAAAACAAAACTATAATACACGATTTCTCTGTAAATGTGAAAAAAGGTCAGAAGATAGCTATAGTTGGACCAACAGGAGCAGGAAAAACTACAATAGTTAAACTTCTTATGAGATTCTATGATGTTAATAGCGGATCTATAAAAATAGATGGACATGATATTAGAAACTTTAACCGTTCAGAGCTTAGAGAAGCATTTGGTATGGTTTTACAGGATACTTGGTTATTCAATGGAACAATAAAAGAAAATATAAGATACGGAAAATTGGATGCAACTGATGAAGAAGTAGTTGAAGCTGCAAAATCTGCCAATGTACATCATTTTATAAAAACTTTAAATGATGGATACAATATGGTTTTAGATGAAGAGGCAAGCAATGTTTCACAGGGACAGAAACAGCTTCTTACAATAGCAAGAGCAATACTTGCGGATCCTAAAATTTTAATACTAGATGAAGCAACTAGTTCAGTTGATACCAGAACAGAACTTCTTATACAGAAAGCTATGGATAATTTAATGGAAGGAAGAACAAGCTTTATAATTGCCCATAGATTATCTACAATTAAAGATGCAGATATGATTCTCGTAATGAATGAAGGGGATATAGTTGAACAGGGAAGCCACGAGGAATTATTAGAAAAAGGTGGATTCTACGCTAAATTATATAACTCTCAGTTTGAAGATGACGAAGCGATGTAAGTTTAATTTACATAATAATAAACTTGGGATATATAGATTTTATAAAATAAATAAAAAATGAATAAGATATAAATATACAAAACGTCATAGGTAAATATATTAATATTTGCTTATGGCGTTTTTATAAATGTAAAATTTTTTTAACAATGTAACGATTAGGTTAAAAAAAAGTCGTTTTTATGATAGAATCTAGTTATTGAGAAGAGGAGGGGAAATATGAAGATAGACTGGAATAGAAAATATACGACGGTTGCGGTATATTCATTTATTGTGATTGCTTGCAGTATAGTATTTTACTTGATAAGTTCTCAAGTAAAAGTATTTTCAAGTAAAATCAGTGATTTTATAGCTATTTTATATCCGTTTATAATTGGATTTGCTATAGCATATTTGCTGAATTTTATATTGAAATTTATAGAAAATAGAATAATATCTGAAAAGATGAAAGGAAAAAGTCCAGCAAAGGTAAGAGCTATATCTATGATAATAACTTATTTTGTGGCAGGAACACTTTGTTATTTATTCGTGCACTTTGTATGGCCAGAACTTTTAGAAAGTATAATAGGATTATTTAATGATATTCCAAATTATGTGAATAATGCTACAGTAATGATAAATAAACTTATAGAAGAGTTTAACTTAACTCCAGCTAGTATGGAAATACTAGAATCAAAGTGGAAAGAGCTTACAGATTTCATTATGAACTTTATGACAGATATAATACCAGTTATAGGTAATACAATAATGGTTGTTATTTCTAGTTTATGGAATATAGTTTTAGGGGTTATAGTTTCTATATATTTATTAAAAGACAAAGAAAAATTCTTTGCTATATCAAAAAAGATAACTTATGCAATATTTAATAGAGAACACTCTTATAAAATATTAGAGCTTACTCACAGAGCTAATAAGATCTTTGGTAAATTCTTAGGGGGAAAAATATTAGATTCATTTATAATAGCGATAATAACATTTGTTGTTTTAACAATATTTAAGATGCCTTATACACTACTTGTAACAGTAATAGTTGGTGTAACAAATGTAATACCATTCTTTGGTCCGTTCTTTGGAGCGATACCATCAGTTATACTTGTCCGGTTTGTAAGTCCTATAAAGGCTTTCTGGTTACTTATAATAATACTTATAATACAGCAGCTTGACGGGAATGTAATAGGACCTAAGATACTTGGAGATTCAATCGGTGTATCTGCATTCTGGATATTATTTGCACTGCTTATAGCAGGTAAGTTCTTAGGATTAGTAGGAATGTTACTTGGAGTTCCACTATTTGCATTTATCTACTCAATAATAAAAGATGTAACAGAAGAAAGATTAGATAAAAAAGGATTACCTGTAAATACAGATGATTATATGAATTAAATAGAATAATAAAAGCTCTTAGAAAAATTCTGAGAGCTTTTTAAATGTCAATAAATATTGATAATAAAAAGCCCTCAGCATAAAAGTTAAGGGCTAATTTTTAGTCATAATCTGCTATTAAAGTATAGACATTATTTTCAAGAGTGTACACTCTTTCCATATCATCTATGTATAGATCTTCGTGTGGTCCATCGTATTCAAATTTAACACCTATTCCACAGTTAGAACTTAACTTTCTAGGAACTGGACCTGAGTCACTAGGTATCCCCTTATCCATACAAAGTTTAGAGAATTTTATAGCTCCAGAGTGAGTGAAAAATGTTGAAAAATAAGTCATACTATTTTGAAGAAGAGATTAAGAACTCTTCATCTCCTACTTCTTCAACTGTAACGTTGAAGCCTGCATTTTTTAAGAATTTTTTAACGTTGTTGCAAGCAGTCATGTTATCTACTAATACTTCGATACCATTTGGATTTTCTGCAACACCTTTTTTAGTCATTAAAACTGGCTGTGGGCAAGATAAGCCTCTAGCATCTATTCTCATTACAAAACATCTCCTTTATAAAAAATTTAGAGCTATATATTATAGTTTATATCTATTCCGAAAAAATTAAAACTATTTTATTAAGCTTCTACTTTAACATTTGTTTTTGGAGCAACTTTTTTTTCGTTTCCGGCTTTGCATCCAAAGTAAGATATTATAAGAAGAACAACAACACATATTCCTATAGCTATCATTCCGTTTGGAGTAGGACCTTCTGGAGAAGATGCAAGTTTGAAGTTGTGGCAGAATGCAGCACCAACTAAAAGACCTAATATAGTTATAGATGAGTCGATGTTACCTTCACCTGATAAAACTAGCTGTCTCATTGGGCATCCACCAAGAAGTATAGAACCCCAACCACAAACAACCATTCCTAAGAAGTTCCATAAAGCATCTGTATGAGCAACTGGCTGATCTGCAAATCCAGGAGCAAACTGATGAGTTATTACGTTAGCTAAGAAAGCACCAACAAGCATAGCTATAAATCCACTTACAAGATAGAAGTCTTTGAATAAAACTATATCTCTTATACCACCAGCCATGCAAAGTCTTGTTTTCTGGCATATAGCACCAGCTATAAGACCAACTGCAAGAGCGAAGAATATTGGAGCATGCATTGAACCTGGTCCTTCTGTAGAGAATACAAGAAGAGTAGAGTTAACTGCAAGTAATATGAATAAGAATACGCATATTGCAGGCATTATAAATCCTTCTAATTTAGACTGTTTGTAGTTTCTCTTTAAAGTGAAACCTTTGTTTAAGAATACTATACCTATAAGTATACCTACTATAAATCCAGCTAAACCAGCTATGGCATTCCAGTCACCACCAGCTAATCTTAAAACCATTCTTGTTGGGCATCCTAAGAACATTAATGCACCAACCATAACTATAAATCCAAGGCAGAATCTTATAAGTGGAGAAGATCCTCCTCTTGAACTGAATTCTTTGCTAGCAATAGCAAGTATAAATGAACCTAATATAAATCCTATGATTTCTGGTCTTACATACTGTACGATAGGAGCCTGATGTAAGCTTAGAGCACCAGCAGTATCTCTGATGAAGCAAGCTATACAGATACCCATGTTTTTAGGGTTACCAAGCATAACTGATATAACAGCCATTATACCTATAACAGCACCACCGATAATGATATTTCTCTTTTCTTTCATTATGAAAGTACCTCCTATTTTTTTTAGGGCAAAGAAAAAGTTTACCCAATCACATAATAACATATTCGTGTACAACAATTAACAAATATGATACACTATAGAAAAAAACTATATACAAACATTTCATT
>SAMEA3387515__coassemble_2070_pt1 | contig 22867 bp, 17 predicted proteins | sample SAMEA3387515__metabat2_high_PE_011 | metagenome-assembled genome bin SAMEA3387515 (sample SAMEA3387515) | Felis catus | biome: Faeces | place: United Kingdom | collected 2012 | reverse complement strand
TATCTATGGGGATATGGTTTAGAGCAGGAATAAAAACAGAAGAAAATTATATAGATGGTGTATCTCACTTTATAGAGCATATGATGTTTAAAGGAACTAAAAACAGAACATCAAAACAGTTGGTTGCAGAAATCGAAAATTTAGGCGGTGTAATCAATGCTTTTACAGGTAGAGAATGTACATGTTATTATGTAAGACTCCTTGATGAACATTTGAATATAGGTATAGATATTCTCTCTGATATGATATTAAATTCTAAATTCGATGAAAAAGATATCGAAAGAGAAAAGAGTGTAATAACAGAGGAATTAAAAATGTACGAGGATTCCCCAGAGGATTTAACATATGACATACTACTTGAAAAAGTCTATGATAATAAAGGTATAGGAAAGAACATACTTGGTAGCAAAGAATCTATTAAGAGTATGAATAAAGAAGCTATTTTAAATTACTTTGAAAAATTCTATGTTCCAGAAAATGCAGTTCTTTCAATATGTGGAAACTTTGATTTTGACGAAACTGTCAAACTTATAGAAGATAAGTTTGCAAATTGGAATGGGAAAAAGCCTGATTATAATCTACAAGATGAGATATTCAATCCTTGTGTTGTTAAGAAGGATAGAGATTATGAGCAGACAAATCTAGCTATTTGTTTTGAGTGTGAAAATATAGGCTCTAGCTCAAATGATGTATATACGATAGATATTATAAACAATGTACTTGGAGGAAGCTCTACTTCTAGATTATTCCAGAAAATTAGAGAAGATGAAGGCCTTGTGTATTCTATCTATTCAGAGCAAGAGTTCTACCGGGATAAGGGAGAGCTTGGAATATATGCTAGTATGAGTACAGAAAATCTAGAGGACGTATATAGATTAATAAAAGAAGAGATTGTATCTCTTAATGAAAAAGGAATAACTGAGGAAGAATTAAAAAATTCTAAGGAGCAGCTAAAAGGTGAGTTTATGCTTGGAATGGAAAGCACTGAGAGTAGAATGAGTGCGATAGGAAAGTATATGCTTATAACTGGAAAGGTTGAAACCTTAGAAGATGTTATAGAAGGATTAAACTCTATAACTATGGAGGATATAAATAGGGTAATAAAAGATGTACTAGATATAGATAAAATGGGCGTATGTGTTGTTGGAAAAGGCGTAAGTGAAATTGAGTTGTAGAAACTCATATTTTAGGAGGTTAAGATGAGTATAATAGTTCAGAAATTTGGAGGAACTTCAGTAGCTAATTTTGAAAAAATGGCTGAAGTATGTGAAATAGTTAAAAAAACTAAAGAAACAGGAAATGATGTAGTGATAGTTGTATCTGCTATGGGTAGAAAAGGAGATCCATATGCAACAGATACTCTATTAGGTCTTTTAGAACAGGTTACAAATAACCCTACTGATAGAGAAAAAGACATGCTTATGTCTTGTGGAGAAATAATTTCTTCTACACTTATGGCGAGCATGCTTACTGCTAATGGAGTAGAGGCCGTTGCATTTACAGGTAGCCAGGCAGGTATGATGACAAATGGTGTTTATTCAGATGCAAAGATAAAAGACATAGATCCGAGTAGAATAAAAAGAGAGCTTGAAGATGGTAAAGTTGTAGTTGTAGCTGGATTCCAAGGTGGAGACGATAGAGGAGATATAAACACACTTGGAAGAGGTGGTTCAGATACTTCTGCTGTTGCACTTGGAAAAGCTTTAGGGTGTAAATACGTGGAAATATATACAGACGTAGACGGAATAATGACTGCTGACCCAAGAGTTGAGCCAGATGCAAAGGTGCTTGATTACATTGATTACGAAGAAGTATTCCAGATGGCTGACAAAGGAGCTAAAGTAATACATCCAAGAGCTGTTCAGATAGCAAAAGATGGAAATATAACTCTAGCTATAAAAAACACATTAAATCCAAGCTATGAAGGAACAAAAATTTGCTCAGTAAAAAATATAGAAAACGATGGATTTGAATGTTGCTGTAAAGAAGAAAGATTTGCTGTAGCTAATAAAAGAGATATAGTACAGATAAAGATAAAAGACAACGGAACTTTTACAGACATATTATCTGAAATGGAAGAAAAAAATATAAGTATGGATATGATAAACTTCTTTATAGGAGAAAAAGCATTTGTAATAGACGAAAAAGATAAAGATTCACTAGAAAAAATATTAAAAGATAATGGTGTTAATTACGAAATAAAAACAAATTGTGCGAAGGTAACTCTTATAGGATCATCTATGACAGGAATACCTGGAGTAATGTCTAAAGTTGCAAGAGGTCTTAAAGAGGCTGAAATACCACTATTACAGACATCTGACTCTAGCATGACAATATCTTGCCTAGTTGACGAAAATGATATGGAAAAAGCAGTTCATGCTATACACAGTAAATTCTGTTGTTAGTTTAATATCTAAATTTGTTGAAAATGTCATATATGTGATATAATAATATAATGTTGATTTTGATAATTTACTTTGAAAATGTTAAATATTATAATTTTAGAAAGGAAAAGGAGTGATATTTTTGGCGAGTTTGAAAAACAAGAAAAAAAGAAAAAAGAAACAAAAGATAAGATTTAACTCAGAATATCATAATCTTATAACTATATTTTTAGGTATATTCCTATTATACAGCTTAAACTCTAATTCTATGGGCTGGGTACCTCAGTTCATACAGAATATGTTTAAAGGATTATTTGGAGGATTATCAATATTTATACCAATTCTCCTTATAATGACAGGTGTCCTAGGATTTATGGATGGAAATGAATATATCTATAGATTTAGAAAAACAAAGGTTTATTATGTAATAATACTATTTGTGTTTGTATTCTATGGACTACTTCACGCAAATAGCATAGTTGTAAGTAGCCCATTTGAACAGAGTATGATGACTGAAATTATGCATCAGGGAGTAACAGGAAATGGATGCGGACTAATATCAACTGTTATCGTATATTATTTATGTAAAATATTCGGTACAGTAGGTGCGTGGTTAGTAGCTATATTTGCATTAATTATAAGTATAGTTTATATATGTAATGTTTCTGTTAGCGATATGTTCAAAAGATTCAAAGCAACTAAAAACAGTGGACTTTCTATACGAGAAAGAATTAGCAAAATGAAAGACTCTGCAATAAATCTAGTAACTGATGAAGTCGATGAAATGGACGACAAAACTATGATTGCAAGAGATGAAAAAGAAGAGAAAAAAGGCGTATTTGGAAACTTGAAGAATAAGTTCAATAAAGCAGAAGATGAACCTGAGGAAGAAGAATTTAACGACGACAAGACTATAAAAATTGTTGGATTCAATAAAGCAGAAGACGATTATCTAGAAATACTTGAAGGAACTCAGACTATGTCTGAACTTGATGTATTAAAAGAATTACAGAGCCAGGAAAGAGCACCTGAGGATGAGATATTTAGTAGAAATAATTCTTCTTCAAACTCTAACAACGACGTAAAAGCATATAATAATATGTTTGAAGAAGAAACTGTTAATACAACTTCTGCAGTTAGTCCTAAAACAATGGAATCTACTATGCCTTTTGATGCAGTAGAAGAAAATGAAAAGTATAAAAATTATAAGATTCCACCAGTGACTCTTTTAAATAAAGTAAATAAAAAATCAAATGAAAATGTAAAGAAATCAGTTATAAAAAATGCTGGTTTACTAGAAAAAACTCTTTCTGATTTTGGAGTAGAGGCTACAATAAGTCAGGTTACAGTAGGTCCTACTATAACTAGATACGAAGTTCAGCCAAAACCAGGTGTAAAAGTTAGTAAAATAGTTAATTTGACTGACGATATAGCACTTAGTTTAGCAGCTAGAAGTATAAGAATAGAAGCTCCTATACCAGGTAAAAATGCTATAGGTATAGAAGTTCCAAATGAAGAAACTCAGATGGTTGGAATAAGAGAAATAGTAGAAAGCAAGGAATTTAAAGACTTTAAATCTCCTCTTGCTATGGGTCTAGGAAAAGACGTTTCTGGTAAAATATTTGTAAGTGATATAGCTAAGATGCCACATCTTTTAATCGCTGGTTCAACTGGTTCTGGTAAGAGTGTGTGCGTAAATACACTTATAAACAGTATATTATTCAAAGCAAAACCAGATGAAGTTAAATTACTTTTAATTGACCCTAAAGTAGTAGAACTTTCTAATTACAATGGTATACCACACCTTCTAATACCAGTTGTAACAGATCCTTCAAAAGCAGCAAATGCGCTAAATTGGGCTGTTAGCGAAATGAATAGAAGATATAAAGCATTTAGCGATACAGGTGTTAGAGATATAAAAAGCTATAATGAAAAGGCAGAAGAAAAAATGCCTAGCATAGTTATAGTAATAGACGAGTTAGCTGACCTTATGATGACTTGTGCTAAAGAAGTAGAGGATTATATATGTAGATTAGCTCAGAAAGCCAGAGCAGCAGGTATGCACCTTGTTATAGCAACACAAAGACCTTCTGTAGACGTAATCACAGGTGTAATAAAAGCTAATATCCCTTCAAGAATAGCATTTGCCGTATCTTCTCAGACAGACTCAAGAACAATACTTGATATGGGAGGAGCAGAAAAACTTCTTGGAAAAGGAGATATGCTATTCTATCCACTAGGAGCAGCCAAACCAGAAAGACTTCAGGGAGCATTTATATCTGATTCAGAACTAGAAAACGTAATAGAATATGTCAAAGGACAGTTTAAAGACGAGGAAGTTAAATATGAAGAAGATATAATAGAAACAATATCAGCTGTGAAAAATATGGAACACGACGACGAAGATGAATTACTTCCAGAAGCAATCGAATTCGTTGTAAATAATGGACAGGCATCTTCTTCAATGCTACAGAGAAAATTCAAAATAGGATTTAACAGAGCAGCGAGAATGATAGATGCAATGGAAGAAAGAGGAATAGTAGGTCAGAATGAAGGAAGTAGACCTAGAAAAGTCCTTATATCTAAAGAACAGTTAGACGAAATGAAAAAATAATATAAATTATGATTAAGGTGGATATTATTCCACCTTAATTTTAAAATTGAAAGGAGAATAAATGTTAAAAATAGCACTTGAATCCCTAGGATGTTCAAAGAACTTAATGGATGCAGAGATAATGACAGGGATCTTAAAAGAAAAAGGGTACGAATTTGTAGAAGAATTCGACGAAGCAGATATAATAATCGTTAATACTTGTGGATTTATAAGAGATGCAAAACAGGAATCAATAGATACAATAGTTGAATTATCTCAGTTAAAAGAAGTTGGAAAACTTAAATATCTAATAGTTACTGGATGTCTAGCACAGAGATATGCAGATGAATTATTAGAAGAAATACCAGAAATAGACGCAATAGTTGGAACTGGTAACTTTATGAATATATCTGAAATAATAGATAGATTAGAAAGCGAAAAAAATGTAACAGAAATAGGAAATATAGAATTTGCATTTGATGAAACTCTTCCTAGATATGTATCTACTCCAGAACATATGGCTTATTTAAAAATAGGTGAAGGATGTTCTAACCACTGTACATACTGTATAATACCTAAATTAAGAGGAAAATACAGAAGTAGAAAAATAGAAGATATAGTAGAAGAAGCTAAAACTCTTGCTGCAGAAGGAGTAAAAGAGTTAGTTGTAATAGCTCAGGATACTACTAGATACGGTGAGGATTTATACGGAGAAGCTAAACTTGCTGAGTTATTAGAAGAATTAGCAGGTATAGAAGGTATAAAATGGATAAGAATAATGTACTCTTACCCAGAATCAATAACTGAAAAATTAATAGATGTAATAGCTGCTCATGACAATATCTGTAGCTACTTCGATATGCCAATACAGCATGCAAGCAACAGAGTATTAAAAAGAATGAACAGAAGAACATCAAAAGAAGATATAAGATCTAAAGTTGAAATGATAAGAAGTAAAATACCTGATGCTGTTATAAGAACTACTGTTATAGTTGGTTTCCCAGGAGAAACAGAGGAAGATTTAGAAGAATTAATCGACTTTATGAAGGAAATAAAATTTGATAGACTTGGTGCATTTGCGTATTCAAGAGAAGAAGATACTCCTGCAGATAGAATGGATGGACACATGGACGAAGAAATCAAAGAAGAAAGAAGAGATAGAGTCATGATGGTTCAGCAGGCAATATCTGAGGAAATAAATCAGAAAAGAGAAGATAAAGTATTTGAAGTTCTTATAGAAGAAGAGGCTGAAGATGGTGTATACGTTGGTAGAACTCAGGGAGATGCTGAAGAAATAGATAGTGTTGTATATGTTAATTCAGACGAAGAATTAGAAATAGGTAGCTTCGTAAATGTTTATATAACAGAAGCTATGGAATATGATTTGATAGGAGATGTTGTAGATGAACTTGCCGAATAAATTAACTTTATTCAGAGTATTTCTTATACCAATTCTAGTAATTGTTATGATGATGGATATACCAGCTAAGTTTTTAATAGCTTGTATAATATTTATAGTTGCATCACTTACAGACATGCTGGACGGTAAAATAGCTAGAAAATATAATCTAGTTACTGACTTTGGAAAATTTATGGACCCATTAGCAGATAAATTATTAGTTATATCTACACTAATATGTATGATAGAAGCTGATTTAGCTGCTGGTTGGATGGTTATTATAATAGTTGCTAGAGAGTTATCTGTTAGTATTCTTAGAGCAATAGCAGCTGCAGACGGTACTGTTATAGCTGCAGGTAAGAGTGGTAAATGGAAGACAGCTACTCAGATGGTTTCAATAGTTTTATTACTATTTGGAGCACATTTAGAAAATCTTACAATCTTAATGGTTGGAAATATTTTATTAATAATAGCTACACTTCTAACACTTTACTCAGGATGGGAATACTTATACGGAAACAGACACGTATTTATGAATTCAAAATAATTTAAAATTGATTGAAAGGGCTATTACAATTTTGTAATAGTTCTTTTTTTATAAAAATTTTGTTTAAATTTTAATTTATATGTCAATAAATAAAATAGAAGGAGAATTTATATATTTTGTATCGTTTTAAAAATAAAAATTTTTTAACGAATCTTATTTATTGACGAGTGTGTTTTTATACGATATAATAAGTATATGAAAAAGATAGAACAAATGTTTGATATATAAATTGAGAGGAGAATCGTGATGAGTGTAGATCAGGAAAAATTAAAAGCCCTTAACGAAGCATTGGGTAAAATAGAAAAAGACTTTGGTAAAGGTTCAGTAATGAGATTAGGAGAAGCTACTTCTCTAGAAATAGATACAATATCTACTGGTTCTATAGGATTAGATATAGCAATCGGTATAGGTGGTCTTCCAAAAGGAAGAATAGTTGAGATATATGGACCAGAATCTTCTGGTAAAACTACAGTTGCACTTCACTGTGTAGCAGAAGCACAGAAAAATGGAGGAATAGCAGCATTCATAGATGCAGAACACGCATTAGATCCAGTATACGCTAAAGCATTAGGTGTAGACGTAGAAAATCTTATAATATCTCAGCCAGACACAGGAGAACAGGCTCTAGAAATAGCAGAGGCTCTTATAAGAAGTGGTGCTATAGACATAATAGTAGTCGACTCTGTTGCTGCATTAGTTCCTAAAGCCGAAATAGAAGGTGATATGGGGGATTCTCATGTTGGTCTTCAGGCAAGACTTATGTCTCAGGCTTTAAGAAAATTAACAGGTTCAATAAAGAAATCTAACTGTGTTGCAATATTCATCAACCAGTTAAGAGAAAAAGTTGGTATAATGTTTGGTAACCCAGAAACAACTACTGGTGGACGTGCACTTAAATTCTACTCTTCTGTAAGATTAGATGTTAGAAAAATAGACACTATAAAACAGGGAGATAAAGTTTTAGGAAGTAGAACAAGAGTAAAAGTTGTTAAAAATAAAGTTGCACCACCATTCAAACAGGCAGAATTCGATATAATGTATGGACAGGGTATATCTAAAATAGGTGACTTACTAGATATAGCAGCTGATATAGATGTAGTTAAAAAATCTGGTTCTTGGTACAACTACCAAGATGTTAAACTAGGTCAGGGTAGAGAAAATGTTAAAAAATTCCTTGAAGACAATATGGATTTAACTAACGAAATAGAAGCTAAGGTAAGACATTATTATCATTTAGATGGAACTTCTCCAGAAGACGATGAAGTGGAAGAAGTAAAAGCTGATGCTAAAAAAGATACAAAAGCAGTTAAAGAAGAAAATCCTGCAAAATAATAAAAATTAAGTCAAAAATATACGAGAGAGCTGTTTAATAGCTCTCTTTTTTTGGTATAAATTTGTATGTAAGAAAAAATAATTGAAAATTTTGTGAAAAAATAGTGAATATATTGAATGTATTCTAATCACACAATCTTGACATGCTTATGAAAACATTATAAAATTAAAAGAGGGTATTTTATCCAAACTTAACTATATCCAATAAAATAATAGATTCTTTAAAAAGTTTAAGATACTAGAATATGAGAGTTAATATGAAAATGGAAAATGAAAAAATTAAGGGAGGAATCCTGAAAACTACTGTTTTTTATGGTAGTTCTGAATACTAAAGAGGAGGTGGATGTCATAGATAAGATATTAGTGGCGTTAGGTTGCGCAATAGTCGGAATAATAGTAGGTTATTTTGTTAGAAGAAATATATCTGAAGCTAAAGTAGGTCAGGCCGAAACTAGAGCTAAAGAAATTATAGATAAAGCAAACCATGATACTGAAACAGTAAGAAAAGAAAAACTATTAGAAGCTAAAGAAGAAATTCACAAATTGCGTACAGAAGCAGAAAAAGAAAACAGAGAAAGAAGAAATGAAGTACAGAAGTACGAAAGAAGAGTTTTACAGAAAGAAGAAAACCTTGATAAAAAAACATCTGAACTTGAGTCAAAAGAAGCAAATCTTAGAGACAAAGTAAAAGCATTAGACAAAAAAGAGGAAGAAGTAGAAATTATAAAGCACAAACAGCTTGAAAAACTTGAAAGTATTTCAGGAATAAGCTCAGAAAAGGCTAAAGAAATCATACTTACAAATGCTGAAAGAGATGTTAGACGTGAGATGTCTATAATGATAAAAGAAGTAGAATCTCAGGCAAAAGACGAAGCAGAAAAGAAAGCAAGAGAAATAATAGGATATGCTATACAGAAATGTGCAGCAGATCACGTTGCCGAAACAACTGTTACAGTTGTAAATCTTCCAAATGACGAAATGAAAGGAAGAATAATCGGTAGAGAAGGTAGAAACATAAGAACACTTGAAACATTAACAGGAATAGATCTAATAATAGATGATACTCCTGAAGCAGTTATACTTTCTGGATTTGACCCTATAAGAAGAGAAATAGCTAGAATAGCTCTTGAAAAACTTATAGCAGATGGTAGAATACATCCAGCAAGAATAGAAGAAATGGTAGAAAAAGCTAGAAAAGAAGTTGATAATATAATAAAAGAATATGGAGAACAGGCAGCATTTGAAACAGGTGTACATGGACTTCATCCAGAACTTATAAAACTTCTTGGTAGATTAAACTACAGAACTAGTTATGGCCAGAATGTTCTTAAACATTCTATAGAAGTTGCTCATATAGCTGGTATAATGGCATCTGAATTAGGTGTAGACGTTAAATTAGCTAAGAGAGCCGGTCTTCTTCATGACATAGGTAAATCTGTTGACCATGAAATGGAAGGTACTCATGTTGAAATAGGTATGGACTTATTAAGAAGATACAAAGAATCTAAAGAAGTTATACATGCTATGTCAACTCACCACGGAGATTACGAACCACAGACTATAGAAGCTGTATTAGTTACAGCTGCAGATGCTATATCAGCAGCTAGACCTGGTGCTAGACGTGAAACTCTAGAAGCATACATTAAGAGACTTGAAAAACTTGAAGAGATAGCCAATTCTTATGAAGGTGTAGAAAAATCATTTGCAATACAGGCTGGTAGAGAAATAAGAATAATGGTAAAACCAGAAGAAGTTAGCGATGAAGAATTACATCTATTAGCTAGGGATATGACTAAGAAGATAGAAGAAGGACTTGAATATCCAGGCCAGATAAAAGTAAGCATAATAAGAGAAACTAGAGCAATAGAATATGCAAAATAATGAATTAAAAAGCTATCTCGTATGAGATAGCTTTTTATGTATAAAATATAAATTTAATAGCTATAAAAAAAGGGAATAGAGATACATATGTTTAAATATATAATAGAGAATATAAGGGGGGAGATTTAATGAACTATTACGAAAATATTAATTCGCAATTAGAGGCCCTGAAGCTTAAAGAAATAGAAAAAACATTTTATGAAAAGATAAAAAACGAGGGAAAAATAATTCCTAAAGTTATACCTTTTAAAGGTGTAAATACTGACATGCTTTACATAAAAGATAATAAAGTTTTATTTCTTAAGTTTATGAATACTACTGATGAGTTATTCTCTATATTGGATGAAGAACTTTTAGAGATAATGAGCGAAGAATACGACTTATTAAAAATAAAAATGCAGCAAAATCACAATCAGATATCATACGACTATATGTTTGTAATGCCTTATGTAAGCATAGACGATGTATATGAGTACGGTGACTTTGTAAAGAATAATATAATCGACAAAGAAGGATTTGAAGCGCTTATGAACGATGAAAAATCTTTAGATGATTATATGAAGGACGAAAATGATGAGATAATTTTAAACTTATTCCTATTTGATGTTTGCTCTGAATATTACATTTTAGATAGCAAACTGCATCTCAATAAGGATTTTAAAAAGATTTCTTTCTTTAGTAATGAATATGAGTATACAGCAGCTGTTATGGAAAATAGCCAGATTGTAGAGGCTGATTCAATACATTATGGAACAACTCTTTACAATGGTGCGTCAGGGACAGGAAAAACGGCTCTAATGCTTAGTAGAGCTATAAAGCTATCAAAGATATACCCACACCATAAATTCCTTATAATAACGGAAAATAAACAGTCTAGTAGTGACTTAAGAGAGAAACTAGAGGTACTTTGCAATGATGTATCAAATCTAGAAGTTCATACATTTAGCTCATTTGTATTTAAGTTAGCTAGAATGTATAATCTAGTATTTGATTATGGAATGCTAAAAAAAGATTACGAAAAAACATTTGAAAATCTGATAAAACAGGCAAAAAATGTTATAAAAAATAAAAGAATGTTTAAAGGTATTTTTATAGACGAGGCTGAAAACTTCAGCGAAGATCAGATAAAATTCTTAGAAGAATTCTTATACAAAACAAAACATATTTTCAATATATTTAACTGTAAAGCTACAAATCTTACAAATAATATGAATATATTCAAAAATAAATACGAAAATATACATATAGATAAAATTGTAGATTTAAAGAAAAATTATAGACAGACAGGAAGTCTTGTAGATTTTTCTAATAAGCTTGGACAGAATACGGATAATTATTATAAGGAGATAAGACCGGATATTAAGAGAAATGTATTTTTGGAATCAGAGCCAGTTAGAGAGCTTGGAAAGAATCAGGTAGCACTTATCAAGGTGAGCGACTTAGATGACCAGATAAGCTCAGTTATTTGGGAAATAGAGTACTTTGTAAATAAAAAAGGTTTGGATTATTCTGATATAGCTATAATATATCCGTTCAATAAAAAGAGATTGAAAAATGGAAAAACAATCTACTTCCAGTATATGATTAAAAAAGCGTTAGACGATGCTGGAATAGAGGTTATAGTGTCTGATGAAAATCTTACAAGTCTGAGTAGAAAAAATGGTGTAACAATATCAAATATATATACTGTAAAGAGCTTAGAGTTTAAGGCTGTTATAATATGTGAATTAGAAATGCTTTATAATCAGAAGATAGCAGACATTAGTCAGGATTATCAGGTAAATGACTTTGCAGGAGATATAAACAAGGTATATCATGCTGTGAACAGAGCTACAGATTATGTAAGCTTTGTAACTACATTTAGCGAAGATACAAGCGATATTATCAAAGTGATAAATGATACTGTCGAAAGTGAAAAGATAATAAATATGTAAAAGAAAAGGGACTTTATAATGACGATATTATTGTCAAAATAAAAGTCCCTTTATTTTTATGTTTATTATTATTTAACAAGTCCGAAGTATAGTAGAACGATTATACCAAGAACTATTCTATAGTATCCGAAAGCTTTGAAGTCGTGTTTTTTGATGTAATCCATAAAGAATTTTATAACTATAACAGAAACTACAAATGCAACAACAGATCCAACACCTAATACTAACCATTCGAATCCTGAGAATACAAATCCTGCTTTTAATAGTTTTAATAAACTAGCACCAAGCATTGTAGGTATTGCTAGGAAGAATGAGAATTCTGCAGCAACGTATCTAGATGCTCCAAGTAGAGTTGCACCTATTATTGTTGAACCAGATCTAGATGTACCTGGTATAAGTGCTAGACACTGGAATAGACCTATTCCTAAAGCTAACTTAAAAGAAACCTGAGAGAAGTCTGAAACAGCTGGTTTCTTATTTCTGTTTTCTATAACTATCATTATAACCCCGTAGATTATAAGAGCTAGTGCAACAGTAGTGGAATTGAAGAATAGACGGTCTATATCTTCCTCAAATAAAATCCCTATTATACCTGATGGTATAACTGCTACGATTACCTTTGCCCATAGGCTTAGAGTTTCTTTCTTTTCAACCTTGCTCTTGCTAGAGTCGAAAGGATTTAATTTTTTGAAGAATATTAGTAAAACTGCTAAAATTGAACCAAACTGTATAACTACAAGGAATGTACTTATAAATGTCGGTGAAAAATTAAGCTTTACAAATTCATCAACAAGTATCATGTGTCCAGTACTACTTACAGGAAGCCATTCAGTTATACCCTGAACAATCCCAAGTAGGACGGCTTTAAGAATTTCTATCAAAATTGTTACCTCCTAAAATTCAAATTTAAGTGTATTTGTAGCAAAAATTTAAACAATGCTACACCTAAAATATAATATCACAACAAAACAAACTTAACAAGTAAGACGTAATAAATTAAATCTAAAGAAATCATAAAAAAAGAAGGATAATAAATATCCTTCTTTTAAATATATTAAATTTTATTATTTGTTTAATTTAACGTAAGCTTCAAGACCTTCTTTAAGTATTTTAGCTGCTTTTCTTAAATCTTCTTCTTTTAAGATGTAAGCAAGTCTTATTTCGTCTCTTCCTAGTCCTGGAGTAGCGTAGAATCCTTCTGCTGGAGTAGCCATTACTGTTTCATTGTCAACTCTGAATTCAGTAAGCATCCATTTAACGAAATCTTCTGCGTTGTCTACTGGAAGTTTAGCAACTATGTAGAATGCACCAGTTGGTTTTTCACATATAACTCCATCAACTTTCATTAATTCAGAATAAAGAACATCTCTTCTTTTTCTGTATTCATCGTTAACTTCTTTGAAGTAAGATACTGGAGTTTTGTAAAGTTCAACTGCACCTATCTGTTCTAATGTTGGAACACAAAGTCTTCCCTGGCAAAGTTTCATTATCTGAGCTATAAGTTCTTTGTTTTTAGATGCTATAGATCCTATTCTTGCACCACAAGCACTATATCTCTTAGAAACTGAATCTATTATTATAACTCTGTCTTCAACCTGTTTTAAGTTACCGAAGCTTGTATATTCTAATCCATCATATACGAATTCTCTATAAACTTCATCAGATATTATCCATAAATCTTTTTCTATAGCTATTTCAGCTATCATTTCTAATTCTTCTTTGCTATATATAGCACCAGTTGGGTTACCTGGGTTTGAAAGAAGTATAGCTTTTACTTTATCATCTATTTTAGAAAGTATTTCTTCTTTAGATGGTAAGTGGAATCCGTTTTCAGCTTTAGTTGTTATTGGAGCAACTCCAACGTTTACACACTGTCCAAATCCATTGTAGTTAGTGTAGAATGGCTCTGGTATTAAAAGTTTGTCTCCTGGATCGCAAGTAGCCATCATAGCGAATAATAATGCTTCAGATCCACCATTAGTTATAAGAAGTTCGTCTTTGTCAAAGTGCATATCGTAAGTTTTGTAGTAATCCTGAAGAGCTTCTATAAGTTCTGGTATACCCTGAGATACAGCATATTCTAATACTTCGTCGTCGAAGTTTTTAACTGCATCGAAGAATCCTCTTGGAGTTTTTATGTCTGGCTGTCCTATATTAAGGTGATAAACTTTAACACCATCAGCTTTTGCAGCTGTTGCAAAAGGAACTAGCTTTCTTATTGGTGATGCCTGCATAGCAGTAACTCTGTTTGAAAAATTATTCATTTATAAGTACCCCCTAAAATAATCTCTATGACACATTATTTCAACTTAAAATTAATAATGTGCAATATAATTAAAGATATATTAAATATTGTGTAGCTTTTTAAAAAGCTTTTCCTCTTACATAATAACATATACAATTGAAAAAAACACCCTATTTATTCAAAATTTATTAAAAAATATATAATTAACAAAAAATAACTAATTTTCAGAAAACAAAACTTTTTATATGACTTTTTCACATAGAAAAGACAAATTTTTATAAAAATCTGATATAATAAAACTAATAAATTTCATAAAAGAAAAATTGAATTTATAAATTTTATTTTAAAAAAGAATTGTGCTAGGAGGTGCCGACTTGAAGAAAGAACTAAGAGTTGATCCTACAAATAATGATATTATAATATTTGCAAGAGAAAGAGCATCTAGACCTCTAGATAATGTCAAAAAAAACATGCCTATGGATGAGGATGATATAATAAAAGAATATGAAGAAAACTGTCCTTTCTGTAGAGGAAATGAGCATCAAACTGATGATTCAACTGAGGAAATGTTTATAGATGGAAAATGGGTTGCAAAAGCGATTAAAAATAAATATCCAATAGTTGATATGAATTCAGATGAGGTGTTTGGAGTTCACGAGGTAATAATAGAAAGTTATAGACACAATGCCAACTTTTTCAATATGTCTGAAGAAGAATTCAAAACAATGTTTAAATTATATGTAAGTAGGTATAAATATTTAATGAATCAAAAAGGCATAGAATATGTAAATTTATTTAAAAACTTTTTGAGAAAATCTGGTGCATCCTTAATGCATCCTCATGCCCAGATAACAGCTTTATCAATTATACCTACAGAAATACATAAGGAATTGTTAGTAGCACATGATTATTATGGATGGGAAAATACAAATCTATATGAAGATATTATAAAAGAAGAAAAAGAATATAAAAAAAGACTTGTTTATTCTGGAACAAGATTTATAGCTATAATACCTTCTGCTAGTAAGAACCCAAGTGAAGTTAGAATAATTTTTAACAAAGGTGTCAAATTTGAGGACTTGGATTCTTTAGATATAGATGAATTATCATATGCTTTTAAGGGTATTTTTGCCAATTATAAAAAAATGTTTGGTATAATGCCTTTCAATATATGGGTACACTCACATCCTAATGGAATAGAAACTAAGGAATATTTTAACTTACATATACACATATTCCCTAGAAAATTTAATTATGGTGGTTTTGAATTGAGCACAGGTATGTATGTAAGCTCTTATCCACCAGAAGATATAGCAAAACAAATGAGGATTGAAGAAGAATAAAATTGATTGGAGAGAAGTAATGAAATTTATATCATGGAATGTAAATGGTCTTAGAGCCTGTGTAACAAAAGGATTTATGGACTTTTTTAATGAAGTAGATGCAGATATATTCTGCTTACAGGAAACTAAGCTGCAGGAAGGACAGATAGATTTAAATCCAGAAGGATATGAGTCTTATTGGAACTATGCAGATAAGAAGGGTTATTCTGGTACTGCGATATTTACTAAGAAAAAACCTCTATCAGTAGCTTATGGAATAGGAATAGATGAACACGACCACGAAGGTAGAGTAATAACATTAGAGTTTGAAGACTTCTATTTTGTAACAGTGTACACTCCTAATTCTCAGACCGAGTTAAAAAGATTAGAGTATAGAATGAGATGGGAAGATGACTTTAGAGCATATCTAAAAAATCTAGATTCTAAAAAGCCAGTAGTTATGTGTGGTGATTTAAACGTAGCACACAAAGAAATAGACTTAAAAAATCCTAAAACTAATAGAAAAAATGCTGGATTTACAGATGAAGAAAGAAATAAATTTACTGAGTTCTTAGAAAGTGGATTTATAGATACGTTTAGATATTTCTATCCAGATGCTGAAGGAATGTATTCTTGGTGGTCTTATAGATTTAATGCAAGAAAGAACAACGCAGGATGGCGTATTGACTACTTCTGTACATCAGAAAGCATGAAAGATAGATTAGTAAGTGCAAAAATACATAATGAAGTACTAGGATCTGATCATTGTCCAGTAGAATTAGTTATAAAATAAATGTACGTCATATAACGAACGATAAAACGAGATAAAATAAAAAAGAGATAGGTCTTGATTACCTGTCTCTTTTTTTGTGTCTTTTTAATCTTTTCTTTAAATTACGTCTTCTCAATATCTCTTCATCGCTTATATTGTTTTTAATAAATTGCACCATACTAAGAATTTTCTTCTCATCTTTAGATAGATTTCTATTTAATACTTTGGAAAAATCATCACATTCTTTTAGAAAAATATCCTCATCTAGTGGATCTAAGCCAAAAGATGAGCTATCTGACAAATTTGTATATATGTATATATTAGGTTTGATAGCTTTAGGATTAATAGATGCAAAAACCTTAGCTGTATAATAAGCATCGTTTAAAGCATTGTGGTATGCGACAGTATCCTCAAGATTAAGGGCAATTACAGCATTTTCAAGGCCTATAGACTGAGCAGTTGTGTGATTTATAAAATCAGATGCATAGTACTGCACATCTATGTATGATTTTGGAAGAGATAAATCTGGAAGATTGTGGTATTTTATATTTCTATAAAGCTCTCTTAAATCACTTTTTCCCCATACGCAAAATATTGGGTCGTCACTTGATACAAATTCCGTAAATTTTTTAAAGGCCTCTTTAAAGGTAGGAGCATTTTCTAAATCCTCCATACTTATTCCCGTAATTTTAGCCACATAAGGATGCATAGATGTATAAAGACAAGGCTTTATAAAAGTATCAAAGGCTGCAATTATATTAAAATTACTATCTAATTTGACAGCACCTAGCTGAATAATTTCAAATGGGCATGCATTATCAGAAAAAGTCTTATTAGTCTTTTTATTAAAGCCCTGATTAAACTCTAGGTCAAATACTATATATTCCATCATAACCTCCATAAAATAATGAAATTAATATAAATAGTATAATACAAAAAACGAAATCAGTAAATCAATAAAATATTTGTATTGGAAATAAAAAAATAGACTATATTTATCGAAAAAAAATATTGTGTGAAAACGTTGAATTGTCAAAAAATATTTGCAGAGAATCTTCATATGGTATATAATAAGAAAATAAAAAACACGAATATTTTTTTTATCAAAATAAAAAAAGTACAGAAAACCATAAAAAACACTTTAAAGAAAAGAGGACATACTATGGAAAAAGAACTACTATATACAATAGAAAAAGACGAGCATACAAAAGAAGATATCAAAAGAATACTTGAGGAAAATCCTAATATAAAATTTGTATCGTTAATGGGGGTTGACCTAGGTGGAAATGCGACTGATGAAAAAATACCAGTTAAATTTTTACTTGATGATATAGATGATTTCTTAGCTTCAGCAGTACAGACTGATGGTTCGAGTGTTGAGCTTTACAATATAGCTACTTTAAACAATGCAAAAGTCGATCTTATGCCAGACAGAGATTGTAGATGGTATGTAGACTATAATATGGAATTTATAGATGATGAAACTGGATTACCTGTAGGTACATTAAAAATACCTGCATTCTTAATACATGATAACAAAAAAGTTTGCTCAAGAGGTATACTTCAGAAAGCAGACAAATATTTTAAAGAATCTTTAATGGATATATTCAGAACTTATCCAAAAGTTCTAGAAAACTTAGGAATAGATTCAGTTGATGATATAGAGGAAGTTGGTCTTACTGCAGCAACAGAGCTTGAATTCTGGGTAAATACACCTGAAGATAAAGCAGACCTTGAAAAACTATATGTATCTCAGAGTTTAAAAGAACAGTACTGGAAAAGAACTCACGGCGTTATAAGAACTTGTCTAGAAGAATCGCTAATAATACTTGGAAAAATGGGAATAGACCCAGAAATGGCTCATAAAGAAGTTGGTGGGATACCAAGTTCTATAAGTATAGAAGGTAAGACTAATCACGCTATGGAACAGCTAGAAATATCATGGAAATTCTCTACACCACTACAGGCAGCTGATAACGAGCTACTAGTTAGAGATGTTGTAGAAGATGTATTTACTGCTCATGGGCTAGAAGTTACATTTAAAGCTAAACCAATAGACGGTGTTGCAGGAAATGGTGGACATACTCATTTTGGTGTTAGTGTATTATTAAAAGATGGAAGTAGAAAAAATGTATTTGCGCCAGTAGATATGAAAAATGATTATTTAAGTATAGCAGGATACGGAGCACTTATGGGTATGCTTTATAATTATGAAGTTATAAATCCATTTGTAACATCATCAATAGATGGATTCAACAGACTAGTGCCTGGATTTGAAGCTCCTATATGTATAGTAACTTCTTTAGGACATACTTATGAACAGCCTTCAAGAAATAGATCAGTTTTAGTAGGTTTAATAAGAGATATGAGAAACCCTAAAACATTAAGATTTGAGCTTAGATCTCCAAACCCATTATCAAATAAATATCTTGTTATAGCAGCAGGGTATCAGGCGATGATAGAAGGTATAAGAGCTGCGGCAGAAAGTGGATTTGGTCCAAAAGAATTAGAAAAAGAATTATCTAAACAGCCAGGTGAAGAAGGATTCTACCTAGAAAAAGATAGAGCATACAGAGATGAGCACGATATATTTGAATACTACAGTGAAGAAGAAAGAAGAAAAAGATTCGGAAATCCTCCTGCTACAGTATTTGAAAATATGAAAAATATAGAAAAATTCTCATACAAACTAAAATGCTTAAAACAGGGTGGAGTATTTACAGATGCAGTAATACAGTCATTCAAAGTTGGTGCTATAGATAAATGGCAGAAAAAATTAAAAACAAGATTAATAGAGCAGAATATAACTAGAATAAGAGCTCTTAAAAAACTTCATACACCAGAAAATATGGATGCAATAGATGAAGTTATATGGAAATCAATATCTGATATGAAATATGATTTAATGAAGGATACTCTTACAAAAGAATCTTTATTTACTAGAGTTAGAAATGCTGTAGATAATAAAGAATATGCAGAAGCATCAAGACTTCAGTTAGAAATGAAAAAGAAAATGAACGATATAGAACAGCTATATCTAAAATATAAAAAGAATATATATTAATATTTAAAAGGGTTGTTGCAAATTTGTAACAACCTTTTTTACACAAAAAAAGACTGCATGAAACAGTCTCTTTTGTCTATTTATTACCTTTGTATTTTTCTAATAGTTTTTCTAAATAAAGGGCTATATTTTCAGGATATATCGTCTGTCTAAATTGTTCTATATTGTGATTCATAAATGATAGTATAGAATTAGATTTACCAGAGGCTATATTTTTTAACATCTCTCTTAAATCTTTTTCATCGCTGTACATAAGCCCGATTCCCTTATCTATAATAAACTTACCATTTTCTATTTCCTGACCTAATCTTGGTATTTTTACCATAAGAGGAGTCTTTGTGTATATAGCTTCAAAAAGAGTTGCTCCACCAGGTTTTGTCATCATTAAATCGTGGCTTTTTAAAAGTTCATCCATATTATTTACATAACCTAAAACCTTTATATTTTGTAGAGGTTCTTTTTCGGTTAGATTGCCATAAAGCTTTTTATTTGTACCAGTGACTATAGTGACTTCTAATGATTTTCCTTCCTCAGTTGAAATAAATTCATCAATCCATCTCATAAAATCTTCAGATATATCAAATAATCCACGTCCACCACCAAGTATTATTATTCTATATTTTCCTGGGAAATGTTCTTTATTTTCAACTCTAAACTTACTGCTTATAGGAACACCTACAACTTCAACCTTATCTGGAGAAATGCCTCTCTGCATAAATCTATTTTTTATTTCTATTGATGGAACAAAGTAAAGCTCTGTATTCTCAAAAATCCACTCCATACTATCCACAACATCTGTAATTACTGTGGCAGCAGGTATAAAGTATCCATCATCAGAATTTCTAAAGTTGTTTACACATGCTGCGGCAAGAGGAAATGTAGATATTATAAGGTCTGGATTTAAATCCTCTATAAACTTAGATAACTTTGGTGTATAAACTTTATGAGCTATATCGTATTTTGAAGAAAAGGACTTCTTTAAATAATAATAGCAATTATAAAGTTCTGGTGTATACTTTGTGTTATTTTCATAAAATTTTACCATAGGTTTATTTAGCTTCGGAACACTTGCATCTATGAAGTTTCTTATAACTATATTTACATTTTCTTCATCTCTTAAAATAGCATCTTTTATAGCATTAGCAGCACTTACATGTCCAGCACCAAAGCCAGCAGTAAGAATAAGTATTGTTTTACCTGAAAGAATAGACAAGTTATCACTCCTAACCTCAAAAATATTATCTTAATGTTTTATCTCTTTCAAAAACTTTTGATCCTAGTTTTGTTAAATCCTGTAAATAGTATTCAAACATAACTCCATCATTTCTGCTTATATCAAAATTAGAAGTATATTCGATTGCATTAGTAACAAAATCTACAGCTGTATTTACGGCAAATTCAAAATCAAATCCACCGGTAATCATACCGCTGACTATAGATGCAAAAATATCACCTGTACCACTGTAAGATGATTTTAAATAATCTTTTGAAATAAATGTTTTTTTGTTTGTATCTCTATCGTATACGAAGTTTGTTATTGTTTTTTTATTATCTTCATGAATTCCAGTGATTACAACTTTTGAAGGACCCATTTCAGATATTTGTTTTGCGATATCTTCAATATCATCTCTTGTAAGAGTATCGTACTCACTAGATTTTCCAGTAAGAAGACATGCCTCTGTTATATTAGGTGTAGTTAAATCTGCAAGTTTAACAAGTTCTTTTATTTCATGAATTATTTTTTCTGAGAAAACAGAGTATATCTGTCCTTCATCTCCCATAACAGGATCGACAACAATAAAAGCGTTTGGATTTTTAGAAATAAATTCTATAACAAGATCTATCTGCTCAATAGATCCTAAAAATCCACTGTAGATTGTATCAAAAGAAAGATTTAATTTTTCCCATGTGTCTGTATAGTTTTTCATTTCAGAAGTGAAATCCAAAAATGTAAAATGTGGATATCCTGTCTGAGATGAAAGGATTGCTGTTGGAAGAGGGCAGCATTGTACTCCTAAAGCTGAAATTATAGGTATAGCAACAGTAAGTGAACATTTACCTATACCTGAAAGATCGTTGATTGCTGCAATTTTTTTCTGCATTTTATCCTCCTAAAATATTTTTTACTTAACAAGAATAATTTTATCATACTATAGAAAGCTTTGAAATTAAAATTTAAAGACAAATGCAAATGTATGGATACAGTAAAAAAAGTTAAATACATTAAAAATCAGAAAATAAATAATATTTGACATAAAAGTACATTATATGTTAATATTAGATATAGGCTTATTTAGTTGATATATATTTGAAATTTATTTTATAATATTGTTAAATGGATATAATTAAATAGCTTAAGTGTTTTAGTTCTAGGAGGATTTACTAATTATGAAAACTGGTGTAGTAAAATGGTTTAACAACGAAAAAGGATTTGGATTTATATCTGTAGAAGGAGAAGATGATGTATTCGTACATTTCTCAGCTATACAGACTGAAGGATACAAATCATTAGAAGAAGGACAGAAAGTTGAATTTGAAGTAGTAGACGGTGCAAAAGGACCTCAGGCTGCTAATGTAGTTAAATTATAATAATAATTTGGATTATGAATAAATTCATATAGATGAGTTCGATATTCTAGAAAAGGGAACTACTTTGTAGTTTCCTTTTTTATTGCAAAAAATTATAATTATATGTTTTTTAGAATATTTTAATAAGTAAAATTAAATGACAATAAATTAATACAAAAATTATAGATAATGTGATAGAATATATATGACTGTATAGACTGAAAAAAACGATTTTAGTTAAGAAAATAAAGTCAAACTATAATTTATAAGATTAAAGGTTTAAGTTGGGAAATGATTGGAAGGAGAGGGTATTATGAACGTATTGTTCTTTTTAACTCCAAAAACTGATGTAGCATATGTGTCAGAAGATGATTCATTAAGACAAGTAATGGAAAAAATGGATTATTATAAATACTCTGCAGTTCCTATATTAGGTGAAGACGGAAAATATAAGGGTACTATAACAGAGGGAGATCTACTTTGGAAGATAAAGCAGGATGGAAAATTTGATATTAAAGAAATGGAAGATATATCTGTTATGAGTATAGACAGAAGGGTAGAGAATATAACTGTAAACATCAATAAAAATATAGAAGAGCTTGTTCTTAAATTGATGGATCAGAACTTTATTCCAGTAGTCGATGATGATGATGTATTTATAGGTATAGTAAAAAGAAGAGATATAATAGAATATTTCTTTAATAGAGATATAAAAAATCATGAATTTGAAGAGATAGAAATATAGATAAATAAAAAATAGAGCTTTTAGAGCAATGTCATTAAGTTAGTAGAAAAACATAAAGACCTCAATATTAGAAATAATATG
>SAMEA3387515__coassemble_2044_pt1 | contig 23909 bp, 20 predicted proteins | sample SAMEA3387515__metabat2_high_PE_011 | metagenome-assembled genome bin SAMEA3387515 (sample SAMEA3387515) | Felis catus | biome: Faeces | place: United Kingdom | collected 2012 | reverse complement strand
GCTAATAACTATTTTTTTATTTAGTATTAAATTTATTAGTGAAGAGTTTAATAATTGTTTAGATGATTATATTAAAAATAAAAAATGCTACCATGTTTTAGATGATAGCATTTTAAATATTTGTTTAGTTTTAGTCGTCAAAGTAATCGAAGTTGTCGTCTTCATCTTCAAAGTAATCTTCATCGTCGTTGAATTCGTCATAGTACTCGTCGTCAAATTCTTCATCATCAAATTCTTCTTCATCATCTTTTATTCTGTTCCAAGTTAGTAGTATTGGACTATATATTTTTTGTGGAGATATTCTTTTGTTTAGCATAGTATATCCCTCCTTAATTCTTTTAATAAGAATTTCTATATTTTTATCAAAAAATCCTCTTTATATAATAAAAATTTTGATTATTTTTATTATTAGATATAAAATATAATTGTAGACGATTTATTTAGATTGAAGGTGATTATATGCAAAAATTTAAATTTCTATTCTGTAATAATGCTTTTGAAAATAATGAAGCAGATCCAGTTTATGATGATGAATATAGAGTAAGTAAGGAAAAAGGATTTGAAACGTCACTGTTTAGTTACGAGGATTTAGAGTTTGGTAAATTACGTTTATTTAATGGAAATATAGAAGGAAGTACGATTTATAGAGGGTGGATGATGAAGCCTGATATGTATCAAAAGTTTTATGAAAAGCTTAAAAATAAAGGGATAGAATTAATTAATACTCCTAATGAATATAATAAGTACCATTTATTACCAGGTTGGTATAAAGATTTTGAAGATTGCACAGCGAAATCAGCATGGACAGAAGATTTTTCTGAAGAATCTTTGAAAGAATTATTGAGTAAGTTTGAGGGAGCTGTTATAGTAAAAGATTATGTAAAGAGTAGAAAACACGAATGGTATGAAGCTTGTTTTATAGAAGATGTAAAAGATACAGAGAATGCATTAAAAGTTATAAAGAATTTTATAGAAAGACAAGATGATTTATTAACTGGAGGAATTGTTCTTAGAGAATTTATTGATTTAAAATCTATTGGTAAACATAAAGAAAGTGGTATGCCTATCTCTGATGAGTATAGAGTATTTGTATTAGATAATGAACCATTGATAATTGACTCATATTGGCATCATTCTGAAGGAGGACTTTCAGATAATGAAATAAAATGGGTCAAAGAAATTTGTAAAAGAATTGATAGTAGATTTATTACTATAGATTTAGCTAGAAAATCAAATGATGAACTTGTAGTTATGGAACTTGGAGATGGGCAGGTATCAGGACTTCAAGATATACCAGAATAAGAATTTTATGGATGTTTTTAAAAAGGAGAAAAATTTATGAACAGTAAAATAAATAAGAAGCTCTTTTGTGAAATAGAAAAATATATAAAAGATAGATATGTAGATCAAGATATATTATTTAATGATGTTGGTATATGTTCTTTGCCATTAGAGGAAAAGTGTTTGCAAATTGATGAGGATGTAAAAGTTTGTGAGATGCCAGATTTTCTGAAGCATAGAAGAAAAATATCTGAATATGATTTGGAGCAACAGTTAGAGAAATCTTTTTCTGAGGAGCTTCTTTTTATTATAGAAAAAAGAAATCTTAAGGCATCAGATGTCTATAGAAAGGCGAATATAGATAGAAAGCATTTTTCAAAGATAAAGAATAATCCAGATTATAGGCCTAGCAAAATAACTGCAATTGCAATTGCACTAGCTCTTGAACTAGATTTTGATGAAACAGATGATTTTATTGGTAAGGCTGGGTATAAGTTAACACATAGCAGCAGATTTGATATTATAATTGAGTATTGTATAGAAAATAAAATATATGATGTATTAGAAGTAAATGATATTTTATATGATTTTGGAGAAAATTTAATAGGATGTTAGATTAAAAAATAGATTATTAGATTTATTGAATATCTTGTTAGATTTATAATATATAGGTCGATTTTTAATTGTCACCTGCCGTGCGACCATTTGTATTTTGAAATATTCTATACTGTGAATATAGATAAAAAATATAAATGGGAGATGATGGTATGAAAAATTTGACTGAACTAGTATTTATAATTGATAAATCAGGCTCTATGAGTGGATTAGAGAGTGATACAATAGGTGGGTTTAATTCACTTATAAAGAAGCAGAAAAAAGAAGAAGGAGATGCTCTTGTATCTGTTGTATTTTTTAATGATAATCAAGATGTGGTTTTGGATAGAGTTGATATAAATAAAGTTAAAGAACTTACAGAGGATGATTATATTTGTATGAGTTGTACAGCACTTTTGGATGCCGTTGGAGATTCAATAAAACATATAAGAAATATTCACAAATATGCAAGAAAAGAAGATATTCCTGAAAAAACTGTTTTCGTTATTATGACAGATGGACTTGAAAATGCCAGTGAAAAATACAGATATCATGATGTTAAAAGATTAATTGAAAGAGCTAAAGAAGAAAATAATTGGGAGTTTCTTTTCTTAGGTGCGAATATAGATGCAATAGGTGAGGCTAAAAATCTTGGAATTGAAGAAGATTATGCAGTTGAGTTTTGTTGTGACGAAAAAGGAATAGAATTAAACTATGAGGCAGTTTCTGATGCTGTTAAAATGATGAGATGCTGCGATGAAAAATTAAGTGGTGACTGGAAAAGAAATATTGAAAAAGATTTAAAAAATAGAAAATAAATAATTATAGATTAAAAAGACAACTGATTAAAAATATTAGTTGTCTTTTTGTATGTTTGAAAAAATAAAATAAAGGGTATTAGATATTTGCTGAAAAAATAAAAAAATTACTTGAAGTAATTTCAAAATTTTTAAAAAATATATATACAAACAAAAAGAATTAATGATATTATTATACTATATTTTATAAACGATGGAGGTTTAACTATGATAAGAGTTGGAATAGTTGGCTATGGAAACCTTGGAAAAGGTGTAGAATCAGCAGTAAGTAAAACAAAAGATATGGAAATAGTAGGGATATTCTCAAGAAGAGATCCTAGCAGCATACATCCACATGATGCAAATATTCCTGTATATAAAATGGAAGATGCAGTAAATATGAAAGATGATATAGATGTTATGGTATTATGCGGAGGAAGTGCAAAAGATTTACCAGAACAGACTAAAGAATTTGCTAAATACTTCAATGTAGTTGATAGTTTTGATACACATGCAAGAATACCAGAACATTTTGCAGCAGTTGATGCAGAATGTAAAGAATCAAATAAAATAGCAGTGATATCTACTGGATGGGATCCAGGAATGTTCTCACTAAATCGTGTTTACGCTAGTGCAATATTACCAGAAGGAGAAGCATACACATTCTGGGGAAAAGGTGTTAGCCAGGGACATAGTGATGCAGTAAGACGTGTTGAAGGTATAAAAGATGCTAGACAGTACACAATACCTGTACCAGAAGCATTAGATGCAGTTAGAAGTGGATCTAATCCAAAATTAACTACTCGTCAGAAACATACAAGAGAAGTATTTGCTGTAGCAGAAGAAGGCGCTGACTTAGATAGAATAAGAGAAGAAATAGTTACAATGCCTAACTACTTCGATGAATATGATACAACTGTACATTTTATAGATGAAGAAACACTTCAGAGAGAACATGGTGGAATACCTCATGGTGGATTTGTAATATACAGTGGTACAACTGGATGGGAAAATGAAAATAAACACGTTATAGAATACAGCTTACAGCTTGATTCTAACCCAGAATTCACTTCAAGTGTGTTAGTTGCTTATGCTAGAGCAGCATACCGTATGAATCAGGAAGGTATGAAAGGATGCAAAACTCCATTTGATGTAGCTCCAAGTTATTTACATCCATTATCAAATGAAGAATTAAGAGCAAAAATGTTATAATTAAAATAAAAAAAGTGTGCAGCTAATTTTCTAGCTACACACTTTTTTTAAAATATGATAAAATTCGAGTAAGAAGTTAAATTGAAAATAGAAAAGAGGATGATTCTATGTCTGAAAAAAGTAAAGGATTTTGTAAGTATTGTGGAAAAGAATACACTAAAGGTGGAATGTTGCGTCATTTGGACACTTGTAAAAAGAGAGAAGAAAGTTTTAAAGAAGAAAATAAAAGAAGTAAGCAAGGATATTTTCAAATATCTATTTCAGACAAATACGACAAAGATTATTGGATAATTATAGAGATAAATGAAAAAGCAACTTTAAGAGAATTAGATAGCTTTATAAGAGATATTTGGGTTGAATGTTGCGGTCATTTGAGCTCATTTATAGTAGGTAATATAAATTATGATATTATTCCTAATGATGAATTTTGTAGTGATGATGATTTTCTAGCAAGTATTTTTGGAAGAACACAAGTAAAAAGCATGGATTATAAATTAAAAGATGCTCTTGAAGTAGGTCAAAAATTTAAATATGAATACGACTATGGTTCAACTACAGAATTAACTTTAAAAGTAGATAGACATAGGGTTGGAGGGAAAAAGTTAGATAATGATGTAGAAATTTTATCAAGAAATAATCCTCCTCAATTTATATGTCAAAATTGCAGAAAAAACAAAGCAAAATGGATAACACCAGAAGGTATATCGTTTGATAATAATATTTTTTGGTGTGATGAATGCTTAGAAAATGGAGAAGATATTCCAGAATATGTACTACCAATTTGTAATTCTCCTAGAATGGGAGTTTGTGCGTATGAAGGAAGTAATATTTATCCAGAGCAGTTTGAGCCAGATGTAGTAGATGATGCAAATAAAATTAAAAAAGTTTCTAATGAAGAATTATCTAAATCTGAATTTGTAGAATCTGAAAAAAATGAATATAAGGTAGACGCTAAAGGTAGACGTTATAAACAAATATTATTAGAGTATGTTTGGAGCAATATTACACCCAAAAAGAGAAATTATGAAAAAGCGACAATAGAGCAATGGCGTGAACTTTATGAAATTGCTACAAGAATAGGTCAATTAAAACCTTGGGAAAATATAATGACCAATCATATAATAGCTGTTAAAAGGGAATTCTCTGAAGATGTATTATATTATAGAATAAGAGGATTTATGGAAATGGTGAAAGGAATAGAAATGTTTGAAGGAGAAGAAGCCTTTAATTCACTTCTTGGAGAATATGAATATAAAAAATTAAATATACCATTAGATTATGTAATATATTCACAGAATAAAATAGCTTGTTATTGGGATGATAGAGAGGATTTAAAAGAAACTCAAAGAAAAATTATAAAAGAATTAGGTTATAAATATAGAGGAAGAGGAAATTGGTTAAACTTTGTAAAAGATGAACCAGGATTCGATTTTATGACATTAAATAAAGAAGAAGTATCTTCTACTATTGAAAACTTTAAAATTTTAGAAAGAGTTCTAGAAGTATATGAAAAATCTGATAAAAAGTTTTCTCTTCTTTTAGATGAAATATTTTATGTTGAATTGAAAGAAGATGGAAGTATAGGTGAATCTAGGTTTAAACCACTTTTAATAGAGGATTATGTATTTGAAGAAATAAAGATAGAAGATAAAAAGGATATAATGCTCTTAGAAGGTATAAACGAACACAAAGGAATTCTAGAATTGAAAATATTTGTTCCAAATGAGCTTTATTATGATAGAACTTATAATAAATATACAATTTCTATAGCTTTTGTATTTGGAAATAATAAAAAAATAGAGGATGAAATATATATGAGTCCATCTGATAATATAATTAAGTCAATAGCAGATGAATTTATTCATCAGATATTTTCTAAAAGACCAAAAGAAGTACATGTTTCAAATGCTATTTTAGAGGTTGCACTTAGAGAAATTTGTAGGATATCTGGAATTAAGTTGAAATTAAAAAAAGAGTTATCTATAGATAAGATGTAAAAGATTAGCACAGAAGATTATACTGTAGTATAGTTTTCTGTGCTTTTTATATTTGAGGTTTATGAATATATTAAGAAAAAATGAATGATAATAATATGATGTATTATTATTTGTTATGTATTTATTATATATGTTGTAAATAGTGTGGTATATTTCGAAAAAAAATAATAACAACTACTGATATTTATAAAGATGATGTAGTTGAAAAAGTTAAAAAAGCAGATAGGGAAGCTAAAGAGTATTATGCAAAATTAGATAAAGAAAAGCTAGAACAAGAAAAAGAAGTAGATGAAAAATAATTAGAAAATAATTCGAAATAAGTTTACAATAATTAATTATTTTTTATAAAAACTTTAGAACTAATTAAGGAAAAAGTGTTAATATAAGTATGAACAAAGGGGGCATGCTTATGGAAAAAATAAACGACATGATACAAATATTAGAAGAAAAAGGTAGATTTAAAGAAACTAAAAATTTCATTCAGCATGGAGATGTTTCTGTATATGAGCATAGTATATTAGTTGCTAAAAAGAGTTTAGAACTTGCTGAAAGATTTAATATAGATGTAGACGAAAATGCACTTATTAGAGGAGCATTACTTCACGATTATTTTTTATACGATTGGCATGAAAAGGACGATAGCCACAAATGGCATGGATTCTTCCATCCAAAGAAATCTCTAAAAAATGCTATGAACGATTTTAATATTTCAGAGATAGAAGAGGATATAATCAAGAAGCATATGTTTCCACTGACACCAGTACCACCTAAAACAAAAGAAGCTTGGATAGTTTGTATGGCAGATAAAATATGTGCTATGAAAGAAACTGTAGAGCCAAGATATAAAAAGGTTTGGAATAAGGTGAAGAGAATAGCTGTATCTTAAAGAAAATTAATTAAAAAAATAAATTAAGTAGTATATAAGTGAATAACAAAATCAAAAGATGTCTGATATTTAAGGCATCTTTTTTTGGTTATAAATTTGCTTTAAAAAATACAAAATTGTTATATTTTAATATAATACTTCATATAAAATTTAAATAATAATACAAAATTGATTTAAATTATTAAAAAATCACCTCAAACTATGACAAATTATAACAAGATTAGCCATATCCTAGTATTAAATAATTAAGTATGTTAGTATAGGCAAAAGCAAAACAATAACTTGTTTACAAAATAAAGAATACTAGAGGTGATAATATGAAAAATAAAAAAATAAAAATAATTATTAGTATGCTTTCAATTTTGTTTTTAGGAATAGCGAATACGGCTTTAGGTGCTCAAGATAATATAATTGATAAACTATCAAACAAAAGCTTTAAACAACACGTTGTATTTTATCCACAACATCAAGATGATGAAATTTTATGGGGAGTTAGTGCAATTACAAAGGCAATAGAAGAGCGTGGAGCTGACAATGTATATGTTGTACTAGTTTCTGATGGTTCAGGTGTGAATGTTTTTGCAAGAAATCCTAGATTTAAAGGACTTTCTAGAAAAGAAAAAGAAACACTTAGAAATAATGAATTTAAATCAGCTTTATTTGAACTTGGGGTTAAAGAAAAGAATATAATAATACTTGCAGATGATGATAATAAATCTGGAACTCATTATGAACTTATGGAAAAGACTATGCTGAAATTTGAAAATGAACTTGGAAGTGTTACACATGTGGCACATCATTATAAATACGATGACCATATAATGCACAGAAAAAATGGAGAAGTTTTGAAAAGACTTAGCGATGAGCACAAAATAAAGGATGCTAGATATTTTATGAAACCAAAATACATAAAATATATACCAGAAGACAAAAGAGAATACTATAAATCAGAAACTGAAGCTGAAAGAGATAGAGCTAAAAAAGCTATGGATCAGTACAAGGTTATAGATGAAAATAGAGGAAAATTGGGAATAGGATATACCTCTGCCCACTCATACTTCGATCATTTATATAAAGATCCCGACTATACATCAGTATTAAGTATTTACTAAATAAAAGGCGATTGAAAGATTTCAATCGCCTTTGGTTTGTTATTATAATTATATTCTTTCTATTATCCAACCATAAGCTCCATTGGCTGGATTTTTTTGATATTTAACTATAGCATCAAACTTATTCCCACTTGCATCGGTAAATGATTTTACTTTAGCTTCACCTTTTTTTAGCAGTGATTTTACCATAGTTTTATTAGGTTTCTTTTTAAACTTTTTAAAACATTGATCCTCATTCCAGATTCCATATCTACATTCTTTGTAGTTTTCACAGAAGAATCCTTTTTCATATTCATATACGTTAGAACCACATACAGGACATTTACCTAAGCTTTGTTTTTCTCCAGAATCTTTTGAAGTGGATTTTGAAGAAGATGCTTTTGTTGAGCTTGAATCTGATTTTTTAGCCTTTGTAGTTTTAGCACCAGATTTACTTTTTTCTTCCATAGATTTTAGAGAAGATTCTTTGACGTATTTTTTATATTTAGTACTGTAAACATAGTGTTCTGGATTTATATTTTTTCTTGAATCCATTTTCATAGTATTTACACTTCTTACCACGAAAGAGCAGATATTGTTAAGGTATTCTTTTCTAGTGAATTGTCCTTTCTGAATATCGCTCAGACTTTTTTCTAGTTTACCTGTAAAGTCGACGTCTAAAAGCTCTTTTACAGGGAAGATTTCAACGAGATTTATTCCAAGCTCTGTTATATAGTATGATTTACCTTTCTTTTTAACATAACCGACATCTTTTATCTTTTTAAGTACATCAGCTCTAGTAGCTGATGTACCGATTGAATATCCAGAAAGTACAGTTGTATCGTCATCAGATACATTTTTACCACAGTTTTTCATGGCTTTTAGAAGTGTATCCTCTGTGTATGATTTTGGTGGAGTAGTCTGCTTTTCAACTGGTGCAACACCTAGCACATCTACTTCCTCTCCTTTTTCAACAAAAGGAAGGAGTTCACTTTTATCTTCTTTATTATATACTTCTAAGTATCCCTTAGATTTTAGAACTTTTCCTTTAGTTTGGAATATTTTTCCGTCTACATCTGTTTTTATATCTGTATTTTCAAATTCTGCAGGAGGCATGAAGCTTGCGACAAATCTATCTCTTATAGCGTTGTATACTATCATCTCATCTTCAGTAAGTCCTGTTGGAAGTATGTAAGTAGGCATTATGGCACTGTGGCTATCTACCTTTGAAGAGTCAAAAACTCTTTTAGTTTTAGTGAATTTGATTTTATCTTTATAAGGAAGATTTTCTTTTATTTTATTTAAAGTCTGTTCAGCTTTAGATGCTAAACTTTCTTCTAGATAGATAGAGTCTGTTCTAGGATATGTGATAAATCCCCCTTTTCCCTTTCCTTCATAAAGAGATTGACAGACACTAAGTACCTTGTCAGAAGTAAATCTAGCGTATTTAGAAGTAATATACCCCTGTAAAGATGTAAGGGAGAATAGCTTTGGAGCATATTCTTTAGTATTTGTAACTTTCTTATCTTTTATAACACCTTTATCCGATTTTATATCAGATACTATTTTCTGACATTCTTCTAAATCGTCGATTCTACTTTCTTTTCCTTTAAATATGTACTTACCTTTATAAGTTCCGTTCGCAGCTCCGAACTTTCCTTCTATTTCGTAATATGTTTTAGGTACGAAATTTTTGATTTCCATATCTCTATCGTAGATTAATTTAACTGTAGGTAGGATAACTCTACCAATGTTTAACATTTTTCCGTTTCCATATTTTAAAGTAGCAACTGATGTGAAATTTATCCCTATAAGCCAGTCAGTTATAAGTCGAGTGTATCCAGCAGCTTGAAGGTTTAACATTTCGTTGTTTTCCTTAAGGTTTTCCATACCTCTAGTTATATCCTCAGGAGTCCATTCATTTACTAGTATTCTCTTTATAGGAATTTTTGGTTTTATAAGGAAGAAAATTAAAAATGCTATAAGCTCTCCCTCTCTATCGTTATCGGTTGCGTTTATTATGCATTCAATATCATCTCTTTTAATTAGAGATTTTATTATATTAAACTGTTCTCTTTTGCTTTTATCTACTTTAAATTTAAATTTATCTGGCGGAATAAAGGGGAAGTTTTCCATTTTCCAAGAGCCAGAATATTTTTCTTTGTCGTAGTCTTTTACGTCATAAAGGGAAACTAAATGTCCTACAGCATAAGTAACTATATATCCATTTCCCTCGAAATAGCCTTTATTTCTTGTTTTAGCACCTAAGAAAGAGGCTATGGTCTTTGCTACTGACGGCTTTTCTGCCAGTATTAATTTCATCTGCTCGCCACCTTTTTACTTATTTTATAATCTTTAAATATATTTATAACTTTTTAAAATTTATTTTATAAATGATTCTATAAAACTTTACATTTAAATTATATACAAAATTGCACCTACTTAGTATATAATAAATGTAGAAATTTATCAATAATGGAGGGAACACATGTTTGAACTTAAAATAAAAAAATTAAATGAAGATGCGATAATACCTAATTTTGCACACAAAGGTGATGCAGGTATGGACCTTTACTCAACTTCTGAAGTTGAAATACCAGTAGGGGAAACTAGATTAATAAAAACTGGTATAGCAATACAGCTTCCTCACATGACAGAAGCTCAGGTTAGACCAAGAAGTGGTCTAGCTTTAAAACATTCTATAACTGTTTTAAATACTCCTGGAACAATAGATGAAGGTTATAGAGGAGAAATCGGTGTAATACTTATAAACCATGGGAAAGAAACATTTGTTGTAGAAAAACATATGAAAATTGCTCAGATGGTAATAAAACCAATATACGAAGTAAATGTAGTAGAAGTAGAAGAACTAACTGACTCAGAAAGAGGAGAAGGTGGATTCGGATCTACAGGAACAAAATAGTGATATATAGAAAGAGGCTGTTGCAAATACTACAACAGCCATTTTCTAATTCTTATTTAAATGTTGCGTTTTCTATCTGAGGATCTTTTATTCCAAGTGTTTCCATTGTTGATTTGTTTATTATTGTTTCAGTTTCATCAAGTGTAGTTACAGGTATTTCAGAAGGCTGTTTTTCACCTTTTAGTATCTGAGCTGCCATTTCTCCAGCTTTTTTACCAAGTTCTTTGTAGCTTATTCCGTTGCAAGCTAGTGCACCATTTTCAACATGTCCTTCTTCAGAACCTATAACTGGTATGTTGTTTTCAGTTGCTACTTTAGTTATTATTGGCATTGAAGATGCTACTAAGTTATCTGTAGGAGCGAATATTACATCTGCTTCTTTTGCAACTGCTGCAACTGCCTGGTTAACTTCATTTGCCTGAGTTGCACCTTTGTCTACTACTTTTATTCCTTCTTTTTCAGCTGCTTCTCTTAAAGCATCTACCTGTAATTTAGAGTTTATTTCACTTGTATTGCATACAACACCTATTGTTTTAACATCTGGTACGAATTTTTTTATAAGTTCTAATGCTTTAGCTACTGGTATTGCGTCAGATGTACCTGTTACATTATTTTCTGATGATTCATTGCTTTTTACAAGTCCTGCTTCAACTGCATCTGTAACTGCTGTGAACACTATTGGGATATCCTGAGTAGCGTTTAATGCTGCCTGAGCAGATGGAGTAGATATTGCGAATATTAGGTCTTTTTTATCGTTTACAAAGTTGCTTGCTATTGTCTGAGAAGTAGGGTTGTCGTTCTGAGCATTCTGGAAATCTATTTCTAAGTTTTCACCTTCTACAAATCCGTTTTCTTTAAGTCCTTCTACAAATCCTTCTTTTGCCTGATCAAGTGCTGGATGTTCAACTAACTGAGTTATACCAACTTTTTTAACTTCATCAGTTGAACCAGAAGATTCACTGCTACCTGAGCATCCTGTAAGTAATGTTACTCCTAATGTTAATGATAATACTAAAGATAATAATTTTTTATTTAATTTCATTTTATTTTCCTCCAAGTTAATTTATTTTATTTGAAGTTTCGATTATGCTATTTTTAATTTTTTAATGTTATGATTCGAGTTCCAGGGAAAAAATAAAAGCCATATAGTTTAAGACTACATGGCTTTTATTGATTATTATATTACTATAAAAAAGAAAGCCACATAATTCTCGATCTATGCGGCTTATATATAAGTAATGAAACTTCATAAAAATTGACTTATTATAACCTGCACAGACACAAAGCCCTGGATTGTATTTACCGAGGTCTGTATCTGTACAAAGTGTTTCTATTAGATACAGCCTCTAAATATATAGGTTATAATAGTAATAATAAAGTCTAGTTTTCATGATAGTTTCTCCTTTTCATTCGTTATAGTTTATTAGTTCTTGAAATAATCTTTTATAATTCTTTTAATTTACTGAAAATTAATTGTTTTTTGAACTTATATATATTTTAAAATATAAAATACATAGTGTCAAGAGTTTTTTGAAAATTTATTAAATTATTCTTCGTTATATAAATAAATCTTATTTTTCTGTTTTTACAAGTTTTACGTCCATATCAGCTGGTTTTTCTATGCCTAAAGTTTTCATAGTATCTTCATTCATAGTTATAACTGGTTCATCCATAGTTTCTACAGCTAAATCAGAAGGCTGTTTTTCACCTTTTAATATCTGAACTGCCATTTCACCAGTTTTGTATCCTAACTGATAGTAGTCAACACCACCACAAGCAAGAGCTCCAGATGTTACAGAACCTTCATCAGATGCTATTATAGGTAATTTATTTTCATTAGCAACTTTTGCTATTATAGGCATTGAAGATACAACTAGGTTGTCTGTTGGAACATAAAGAACATCTGCTTTACCAACAACTGAAGTTATAGCCTGATTTACTTCTGAAGATGCACTTATTCCTTTTTCTATTACTTCCCAACCTTTAGTTTTAGCGTATTCTTTTAAAGAATCAACCTGAACTTTAGAGTTGACTTCACTTGTAGAGTAGATAACAGCTATTTTTTTAGCCTCTGGAGTTAATTTTTCAACTAAAGACATAGTTTTGTCTATTGAAAGGAAGTCTGATGTTCCTGTTACATTTCCGCCATCTTTATTATCTAAAGATTTTACTAGTCCTGCTTCTACTGGATCAGTTACAGCTGTGAATAGTACAGGTATATCCTGTGTAGCGTTGAATGCAGCCTGAGCTGATGGAGTAGATATTGCGTATATTAAATCTTTTTTATCATTTACGAAATTACTTGCTATTGTCTGAGAAGTAGGATTATCGTTCTGAGCATTCTGATAGTCTATTTCTACATTTTCTCCGTCTTTATATCCGTTGTCTTCTAGTGCTTTTATGAATCCTTCTTTAGTCTGGTCAAGAGAAGGATGTTCTACAAGCTGGGTTATACCAACTTTCTTAACTTCATTCGAAGAAGATTCACCTCCACCAGAACATCCAGTAAGCATTGATACTGATAAAACTCCTGTAGTTATAAGTGCGATTAGTTTTTTGTTGATTTTCATAATAATTTCCTCCGTTTTTTTAGTTTTTGATTTGATTTGGTATTTTTTATACAGCGTATTCGAATTTTTCTAAAATGTCTTCAACAGTCATTTTTTTCTTATCTTCGCCGTTAACATCCATTACTATTTCACCTTTGTGTAGCATAACAAGTCTATCTCCGTATTCTAGAGCGTGTTTTAAGTTATGAGTAACCATAAGAGTAGTTATGTTTTTCTTTCTAACAATTTCGTTAGTAAGAGCTATTACCTCATTTGATGTTTTTGGATCTAAAGCTGCTGTATGTTCATCAAGTAGTAGTACCTTTGGATCTGCTAAACAAGACATTATTAGCGATAATGACTGTCTTTGTCCTCCTGATAAGAACTGAACCTGAGTATCAAGGAATTTTTTTAAATCAAGAGATATGCCTTCTAATAAAGATTCAAGTTTATCATCTGTATGTCTTAGGCATTTTCTAAGATTTAAAAGTTTTCCTTTGTTTAATGCTAGAGAAAGATTTTCTCTAACTGTCATAGAAGGACAAGTTCCTAAGCTTGGATTTTGGAAAACTCTACTGATTACCTGAGTTTTTCTATGTTCAGGAAGATTACTGATATCTGTTCCATCTAATAAAATCTGTCCTGATGTTTCTTTTAATAATCCTGAGATTATATTTAATAGAGTAGATTTACCAGTACCATTACTACCTACTATGCAAACAAATTCTCCGTCTGGTATATCTATTGAAAGTTTGTTTAAAACTGTATTGTCATCTCCACATGGATTTGGGAAGGTTTTAGTTATTTTTTTAAGCTGTAGCATTTTTATCTCTCCTTTTTTATGTTTTAATTCTATCTGTATTTTTAATATAAATTTTATTCTTTAGCTGTTTTTTTCTTTAACTGAAGATTACCTACTGCTAAGAATGCAACTATTACAAGTGAACTTATAAGTTTTAGATCTGTAGAAAGCATTCCTAAGTTTAATGCGAAGTAGATAGTGAACTGGTATATGAAAGCACCTATTAGTATTGCTGTTGTAGCTTTGACAGCTCTTATTTTTTTGAATAGTGTAAGTCCTATTATTATTGATGCTATACCAAGTACTAGAGTACCAATTCCCATTGTTACATCTGCGAATCCTTGGAACTGTGCCATTAGAGCTCCTGATAGAGATATTAAAGCATTTGATATCATAAGTCCTAGTATTTTTATATTCCCGATATTTATTCCAAGTGATTTTATCATCTGTTCATTATCTCCAACACCTTTTAAAGTGTATCCAAGCCCTGTTTTTAAGAATAAATCAAGTAATATTTTTGCTATAAGTACAAATATAAGTGCTATTACTACTGGTGGTATATCACCTTTGAAAAGGTTAGGGAATGTGAATAGTGGTATGTTTGATTTTCCCATTATTCTAAGATTTATTGAGTAAAGCATTCCCATTGTAAGTATTCCTGATAATAGGTTAGATATTTTAACCTTTATATGAAGAAGTCCTGTAACCATTCCGGCTAAAGCTCCTCCAACTACTGCAAGTAGTACTCCAACTAGTGGATTTAATCCTCCTGCAAGTGTTGCTGCTGATATTGCAGCTCCCATTGTGTAACTTCCATCTGCTGTCATATCTGGGAAGTCTAGTATTTTGAAGGTAATGTATACCCCAATCGCCATAATTGCTAAAATTAAACTTTGTGTAACTACTGAAATCATAAATTTAAACACTCCTCTTAAAAATTTTTTTGATTTTATTTTTAATAACTAAACTTTCAAAGTGAAAATTGTAAAAATAAAAGCCGCATAGTTTATATTTCTATGCGGCTTCAATATTCATATAAAAACAATTTATATAAAAATAGATATAAAAAAACCACATAGTATTTGTTCTATGTGGCCGATATATTTTATAAAAACTTTACAAAACAAACAAATCGAAACTTAGCCAACATAGATACAGTCGTAAAATCCTAACGGCCTGTACCTATTCGCATGGAATCGATACAAACCAATCTAATAGTGGCTAAAATAAAATCGTCTCTGTTTATTCTTTAAAGTCTTCATAACATTCTCTCCCTTTCGTTTAATAATTAAAAATTTGAAATATTTTTCTGAAAATTTTGTGATTCATTTTCTATGGTTCTTATTTTAGCTCAGAGATTTTTTTCTGTCAACACAAAAATTTAAAATTTTTTAAATTTTTTAGAAAATTTGATATATTTACTGCTAAAATAAATAACTTGAAAGCATTGAAAATAATACTATCCTGAAATAAATAAAAATCTTGAAAAATTTTTAGAAAATTAGTTAAAATTGAGTTTAAATATAATAATAAACTTACCTAAATTATGAAAAAATATTGTAATATAATAAATAATAATATTCTAACGATAATAAAATTTAAATATTATCTTGAGTTGAATAGCAGAATTCAAAATAAAATTTTTTATAAAGAGAAGGATATGATTTTATGGAAAATGAAAAAATAATAGAGCCTCAAGCAACTGAGGAATTTATAGAAAAACATATACCGTTTATAATTTCGTGTATAAGTAAATTTACAGGAAGATATGTTTCTATAGAAAATGATGACGAGTATAGTATTGGAATGATGGCTTTTGTTGAAGCTATAGAAAAGTACAAGGAAAGCAGAGGAGATTTTTATGCGTTTTCAAGATTGGTAATAGAAAGCAGACTAAAAAACTTCTTTGAAAAGGAAAATAAACATAGTAAAAATAAATCTATAGAAGACTATAAAGAGAGAGGAACTGACTTAGTAGATAATTTAGAAGATCACGATAAAGATGATTTAAATAGAGAATTTACAATAAACGAGATAAAAAAATTAAAAGAGGAAATAGACGATTTTGGCTTTGGTTTTGAAGAACTTGTAAATGAAGCTCCAAAGCACAAAGATACAAGAGAAAAAGCGATAGATATTTCTGAAAAATCGAGTAGAGAAAAAGATATAACTGATTTCATGTTTGTGAAAAAGAGATTACCTATAAAAAATATGTCTGACAGGTTTGATGTAAGCGAAAAAGTAATTAGAAAGAGCAAGTTATTTATTATAACAGTTATAATTATACTATTTAGAGGATATAGAAATTTAAAACTATGGATAAAGAAAGGTAGATAATTATGTTATACAAAGGGATTATTATAGAAGTCAAAGATGAGTATTCGATAGTTGTGACTAATGAATCAGAATTTTTAAGAATAAAAAATAAAGAAGGGATGAAGGTTGGAGATAAGATATACTTCTTAGAAGAAGATATATACAATACTGAAGAAAATGCAATTTTATCTGACCAGAGCGAAGAAAATGAAGAGAAATCAAATGTTATAGATTTTAAAGAAAAAAAGGAAAAAAGCAAGAATAATATGAGTAGAATTTACAAGAGATTGGTTAGTGTTGCTGCAACGATCGCAATAATAGTAGGAGCAGTTATATATACATCTTCTCCAAAATCTTATGCTACTGTATCATTTGATGAAAATGGAAGTAGCGTGGAGCTTAATCTCGATAAAAATAAAAAAGTGAACTCTACATCTCTAATAAACGGAAGCCTAGATATATCAGATGATGACGATTTTTCAATGGTTTTAGATCAGTTGTACAAACAAATAAAACGGGATTCTAAAAATAATAAAAATGGAAGAGTATTAGTTGGACTTTGTTTTGAAGATGCTGAGGATTTAGCTTATGAAAAAGAAATAAAAAATCTTATAAGTCAGAAATTTAAAGGATTAAATATTATGTATGTAAGAGTTGATAAAAATCAGGTTAATATGAATCAAAATGCTGAAATTTCAATGGGCGAGTACGCAGCTATGAAGATGATAGAAGAAGACGATATCGAAGGAATGACAATGGATAGATTAAATCAGATGTTAAAAGATGGAAAATACGAATATTTAAGAGAAGAAATTCTTGATGAATTAGAAGACAGAAGTGAAGGATATGAAGATGATGACGACGATGATATAGATGAAATTGAAGACTACTATAAAAATAGCAATAGAAAAAATAATAATACTAACTCTAATTCTTCTAATAAAAAATATGAATCAGACGACGATGATGAAGAAGATGAAGAAGATGATGATCATGACGACGATGATGACGATGAGGATTAAATTACTATTATTAAAATAAATCTGAATAAATGGTAAAATAATATTGAGAAGTATAATTTAAAAATAAATAATAGAAAGATTGGTGATATTAATGCTAGTAGGTACTTCTAATCTTACTAAAAATATGGATAATGCTTGTGTTACAGAGCTTGAAATACCATTAATTGTAATGATGGAAAATGCTGTAAATGCAGCTATGAAAAACATGGATATAGATAAAAACAATTCTTATACTGTTGTATGCGGTGTTGGAAATAATGGTGGAGATGGACTTGGAATTGCTAGAAAATTATACATACTTGGTAAAAGAGTAGATGTATTTTTAGTTGGTAAAAAAGAAAAATTGACAGATTGTTCTTCTATAAACTTTAAAATTTTAGAAAATATGGGTGTGAATTTAACGTTTATAAATGACGAAAATATAAATGTCTTAGAAGAGTCGTTAAAAAATACAGATGTTTGTGTAGATGCTATATTTGGGACAGGACTTAAGAGAGATGTAACAGGTATATTTGCAGAAGTTATAGAATCTATGAATAAATTTTCTAAAAAAATATATTCTATAGATATATCTTCTGGTTTAGATAGCGATACAGGAGATATAAAGGGAATTGCAGCTAAGGCTTGTAAAACAATAAGCTTTGAGTTTTATAAACGAGGATTTTTAAACTATAAAGCAGATGATTATACTGGAGAAATCGTAGTAGAAGATATAGGTGTCCCAAAATCTATTAAAGATAAATTTCATAATAGTGAATTTATAATCGGTAAAAATGAAATTAAAAGATTTATAAAAAAGAAAGATAAGAACGCACATAAAGGAAATTTTGGAAGAATTAGTATAGTAGCAGGAAGTAGAGGATTCTATGGAGCAGCAAAAATTGCTACAGAATCAGCTGTAAAAACAGGTAGTGGATTAGTTACACTTATAAGTGACTCAGATGTTCAGGAAAAATTATGTACGGTATTTACTGAAGCTATGACTGTAAATTATTCAGAAGAAGAAAGAGTAAAAAAACTTATTGAAAATAGTAATGCTATAGGAATTGGACCTGGTATGGGAGATAATAAAACAACATTGAAGATAGTTGCAGATATTTTAAAAGTAGCAAAATGTCCTGTAATCATAGACGCAGATGGAATAAACTGTCTAAAAAATAATAAAGATATTTTAAAAAATAGTAAAGTGGATACATTGATTACTCCTCATCCAGCAGAATTATCTAGAATAACAGGATTTTCTATGGAGTATATAAACAATAATAGAATAGACGCAGCTAAAGAAGCAGCAAGAAATCTTAAGTCAATAGTATTATTGAAAGGAAATAGAACTGTTATAACAGATGGATATACTACATATATAAATATGACTGGAAACAGTGCCATGGCAAATGGAGGTATGGGAGATTGCCTAACAGGAATAATAACATCACTAGCAGGGCAAGGAATATCTCTGTTTGATGCAGCAGTAGTTGGAACATATCTACATGGATATATAGGAGATAAATTAGCTGAAGATAAATATACAGTAAATGCAAGTGATATTATAGAAAAAATTTCGTATACAATGAAGGATTTTGAGGACAGATAAAGAAATATTGTAAATAAAAAGAAAAAAGTTACAAAATTTAAAAAATTGATTAAAGTTAGAAAAATTTGATACTTTTTTGTAATCATTGAAAAGAAATTATGTAATATAATGAAAAAAAGAAAACATACTGAAAGAAATTACATAATATTGTTAAAAAGTAAAATACTTGAAGGGAGGGGTATATATGCTTTTAGGAATAAATATAAAACTAGTTTGGTTGGCAGTTGCGGTTATATTTGGTATAGGCGAAATGTTTACAGCAGGGCTTACATTAATATGGTTTAGCTTTGGAGCATTGGCCACTATGTTTTTAACTACTTATGTAGAAAGTATACCGATGCAGCTAGTTATATTTGGATTAAGTTCAAGTATAATGCTTTTTATAGCAACAAAATTAATGGTGAAAAAAGACGAAAACTATGTATCTAATACTAATATAGATGCCCTGATTGGAAAATATGCTATTGTAGAAAAAGATGTATCAAATATAGTATATGGAATTGTCAATTTAGAAGGTGAAAAATGGACAGCCGTATCTGAAAAAGAGGTTACATATAAAAAAGGTGAAAAAGTAAAAGTAGTTAAAATTGACGGTGTTAAACTAGTTGTAACTAAATAGTTTGTAATTTAGAATATCTAAATAATATACAAAAGGAATAGATGAATGGAGGTGGCGTTATGCCAGCAGTAGTAAAAACTATAATAAATTTAGTACTGATTGTAGTTGTTGTACTTATAGCTCTTTCTTGTGTAAAGGTTATAAAACAGTCAAAAGTCGGTATTATAATGAGACTTGGAAAATTTAGAAAAGAAGCTAAAACAGGGGTTCATTTTTTAGTGCCATTTATAGATAGAATGGCTTACATTATAGACCTTAGAGAATTAGTTGTTGATTTCCCACCACAGCCAGTTATCACAAAGGACAATGTTACTATGCAGATAGACACAGTAGTTTACTATAAAGTAACAGATCCAGTTAAGTATGTATTCGAAATAGCTAATCCTATATCAGCTATAGAAAACTTAACTGCTACTACTCTAAGAAATATAATAGGTGAGTTAGACCTTGATGAAACTCTTACTTCAAGAGATATAATCAATGCTAAGATGAGAACTATATTAGACGAAGCTACTGATAAATGGGGTATAAAAGTAAACAGAGTAGAACTTAAAAATATAATGCCTCCTCATGATATACAGGTTGCTATGGAAAAACAGATGAGAGCTGAACGTGAAAGAAGAGAAGCAATCCTTCAGGCAGAAGGTAACAAATCAGCGTCTATCCTTCAGGCAGAAGGTGAAAAACAGTCAGCTATACTTAGAGCAGAAGCTAAGAAAGAAGCTATGATAAGAGAAGCAGAAGGTCAGAAACAGTCTGCAATCTTAGTAGCAGAAGGGGAAGCAGAAGCGATAAGAGAAACTGCAATAGCTAGAGCAACTGGAGAAGCTGAAATGATTAGAAGAAGTCAGGAAGCTACTGCACAAGGTTTAGCTTTAGTATTTAAAGCTATGAAAGAAGCAGATATAGATGATAACATGCTTGCATTAAAATCTATGGAAGCTTTAGAAAAACTAGGTCAGAGTGAGTCAGCTAAGTTAGTTCTTCCTTCAGATGCAGTTAGTCTATTAGGTACTTTTAAAGGTATAAAAGAAGTAATGGAAGATGCAAAAGAAAATTAGTATAAGATTTTTGATTTTATTGTAGATTAAAAAATAAAAATGGTATATAATACAAGTCGTGGAAAAGAATATCCGTTTCGGATATTCTTTTTCTTTTGTAAAGAACATGCATAGATTGTTTTTGGAATAAGTTGGAGGGATAGATGCATGTTAAAAAAGGTTTATATTATGGAGGAGAGAAATGAAGAAAAAATTTTTATCACTTACAGTTCCATCTGCATTGGCGATGTTTGTAGCATCATTTAATACTGTCCTTGATGGTATGTTTTTAGGGATAGGTGTAGGAGATGATGCTATAGCTGGTGTAAATATAGTTATACCGGTTATAATGATTTTTATAGGAATATCTAATATGGCAGCTGTTGGGGGAGGATCTTTAGTATCTAAGAATTTTGGAGAAGGAGATTCTGATAAGGCTGTAAATATATTTAGACAGGTTATAAAATCATTAATAGTAATGAGCTTGTTGATTAGTGTAGTATGTGTTGTATTTTCAGAAGCTATAGTTGTACTTCTTGGAGCAAAAGGAAGATTAGTTCCTATAGCTGCTGAATATTTAAGATACTACTCTATATTCTGTATCTCAAGTGTACTTATGGTTGTTTTTGGTAGCTTTTTAAGAAATGATAATGCTCCAAAACTAGCTATGGTTGCCAGTATGACAGCTACAGTGATAAATATTATATTAAATTATGTATTTATATTTGTACTTCAGCAGGGTGTGAAAAGTGCAGCAGTTGCGACAGGTATAGGAAACAGTATTGCACTTATGATGATGCTACCTCACTTTATATTTAAACATGGTCAGCTTTCATTTGGTAAGACAAATATAGGTATATCAGCATTCGTTGAAGCTATGAAGATAGGATTTCCATCTTTCTTAGCAGAAGCGGCATTTTCTGTAATAATATTATTCCACAATATTGCCCTTTCAAATACTGTTGGGGAAAGTGGAATAGCAGCATATGCAATAATAAACTATGCTACATCTAATATATACAATATAGTATTGGGAATAACTATGGGTGTTCAACCATTAATAAGCTACAACTTTGGTACAGAAAACAAAGAAAATATGCTTACTTTCTATAATATGACTATAAAAATGTGTATATTTGTATCAGCTGTAGTGACATTAGCATATGCAGGATGCGGTAGATTTATAGCAGGAATATTCTCTAATTCGCCTGAAGTAATAGATATGGCTGTTATAGGTCTTAATCTGACTAATGCAGCATATATATTCCTAGGAGTTAACCTAACTAGGACAATTTATTATCAAGCAATAGAGAAAACAATATACTCAAATATAATGGGGCTTTTAAGATCAGTAGTTATTCTGCCTGTAGTTTTATTTGTATTTGCATCTAAATTTGGTGTAAATGGGATATGGGCTAGTCAGTTAGTAGCAGAATGTATAGTAATGGTATTTATTGGAATTACAGTAAATATATCATATAAAACTGATTTAGCTATAAAGAGCAAGGAAAGATATACTGGTATGAAAACTGTATAAAGGTAATAAAAAAATTAAGAAAAAGCTAGTTTTGAAATATTAAAATAAATGTTAAAAATATCTAAAATTTGATAAAAAAATGACAATTATATATCTATTGTGATATAATAAAACTCGAAGTTGTGAAAATAAAGTAAAAAAAGGGGTGGATATTAGTGCTTCAATTTGAAACTCAATTAAAAAAGCTTAAACATGAAGTATTAGTAGAAGTAGTAAAACTAGCAAGAGAGAACAACATAACAAAAAAGGAACTAGATAAAATTCCAAATAAAATAATAAAAGGCGATAAAGCTATATATAGATGTTGTGTATACAAGGAAAGAGAAGTTGTAGCTGAAAGAGCTAGAATCGCGCTAGACCTAGATCCAAATGGCGAAAATAAAAAAGTAGATACAGAAAAAATAAACATAAAAGATGGAGAACAGATAATATATGTACTAGAAGCAGCTTGTGATAGCTGCCCTATAAATGACTTTACAGTAACTGATTTATGTAGAGGTTGTTTAGCTCATAGATGTAAAGAAGCTTGTAAATTTGGAGCTATATCTTATATAAATGGTAGAGCTTATATAGATCAGGATAAATGTAAATCTTGTGGTGCTTGTAAAAAGGCATGTCAGTATGATGCTATATCAGAAATGGTTAGACCTTGTAAGTCAGTATGTCCTACAGGAGCTCTTGATATAAATAAAGAAACATCAAAGGCAATAATACACGAGGAAAAATGTGTAAACTGTGGTGCGTGTATGTCTGCATGTCCATTTGGAGCTATATCAGATAGAAGTCTTATAGCACCAGTTGCTAGATTATTAGAAAAGAAAGAAAAAAATATATATGCAGTTGTTGCTCCTGCTATAACAGGTCAGGTTCCTGCTATAATAACTTATGGTCAGGTTAAAAATGCAATAAAATCATTAGGGTTTAAAGATATGTACGAAGCTGCTTGTGGAGCAGATGCCGTTACAGTTCATGAAGCAAATGAATTTGTTGAGAGAATGGAAGATGGTGCTAATATAATGACAAATTCATGTTGTCCAGGATTTGTATCATATATAGATGTAATGTTCCCAGATATGGCAGATAAAATATCTCATACAGTATCTCCTATGATAGCGACAGGAAGATATATAAAAAATGTGGACCCAGATTCTGTAGTGGTATTTATAGGACCATGTACAGCTAAGAAAAAAGAAGCATTTAGAAAAGATGTAGTTGGAGCTATTGATTATGTACTTACATTTGAAGAAATGATGGCGTTATTTGAAGGATTTGGTATAGAATTAGCAAAATGCCAGAATGAAGATACTGATGGAGCCTCTATATTCGGTAGAGGATTTGGCGCAGCAGGAGGTCTTACAAAAGCTATAGAAAACTATATAGCTGACAAAGGTGTAGATGTAGATTTTAAACCAGTAAAAGTATCAGGAGGAAAAGAAGCCAAAAAGGTATTAACTCTTTCTAAAGTTAATAAAGCTGGAGGAAACTTTATAGAAGGTATGATGTGTGAAGGTGGATGCATAAATGGTGCAGGTAAATTTATATCTATGCCAAAAGCAAAACCAGCATTTGATAAAAAGAATTCACAGTCTAGTATAAAGACAGTATTATCTAATGAAACATTATCAGAATATGAAGATATAGATTTAGAAAGA
>SAMEA3387515__coassemble_1939_pt1 | contig 29229 bp, 29 predicted proteins | sample SAMEA3387515__metabat2_high_PE_011 | metagenome-assembled genome bin SAMEA3387515 (sample SAMEA3387515) | Felis catus | biome: Faeces | place: United Kingdom | collected 2012 | reverse complement strand
CACCACCGTGTGGATGGTCGTTAGGGTTCATTACAGAACCTCTTACTGTAGGTCTCATACCCATGTGTCTTGTTCTACCAGCTTTACCTATAACAACGTTACCGTGTTCTATGTTACCAACCTGTCCTATAGTAGCTTTACATTCTATACTTACTAATCTCATTTCACCTGATGGTAATCTTAGTAATGCATTTTTTCCTTCTTTAGCCATTAACTGAGCAGAAACACCTGCTGATCTTACTAACTGACCACCTTTACCTGGTTTAAGTTCTATATTGTGAACTAATGTACCAACTGGCATGTCTTTTAACTGTAAGCAGTTACCTGGTTTTATGTCAGCACCTTTACCTGATAGTAAAGTATCTCCAACTTTTATTCCAACTGGTGCTAATATATATCTTTTTTCACCATCTGCATAGTGTAATAAAGCTATGTTAGCAGTTCTGTTTGGATCGTATTCTATTGTAGCAACCTTTGCAGGTATACCATCTTTATTTCTTTTGAAATCTATTAATCTATATTTTCTTTTCTGTCTTCCACCTCTGTGACGAACAGTTATTCTACCGTGAGCATTTCTACCAGAGTTATTTTTTAGGTTAACTAAAAGTGATTTTTCTGGGCTGTTAGTAGTTATTTCATCAGAAACTAAAACTGTCATCTGTCTTAAGGCAGGAGAAGTAGGTTTAAACTTTTTAATAGCCATTCTTGTTTCCCTCCTTAATAAATAGTTAGGATATTACATTCCCTGGAAGAATTCTATTTCTTTGCTTCCTTCTGTTAATTTAACAACAGCTTTTTTGAAGCTAGCAGTTCTTCCCTGAGTTCTACCCATTCTTTTCATTTTTCCATCATAGTTTAGTGTGTTTACTTTTTCAACTTTAACGTCGAATATAGCTTCTACAGCTTTTTTTATTTCAGTTTTGTTAGCTTTCTTATCTACAACAAAAGTGTATTTTTTGTCAGCCATTTCTGTCATACTTTTTTCAGTAACGACTGGTCTTATTATAACGTCATGTGGATTAGTCATTATGCGTACACCTCCTCCACTTTCTTAACAGCATCTGTAGTTATTACAAATGTGTCATGATTTAATATATCGTATACATTTAAAGTGTTAACTAATGCAGTCTGAACACCTTCTATGTTTCTTGCTGATTTTATTACATTTTCGTTCTTTTCAGCTGTTACAACTAGAGCTTTTCTTGAAGCTTTTATGTTGTTTAATATAGCTACGAATTCTTTAGTTTTAGGAGCATCCATTGTTAATGCATCTAATACTATTATTTCGTTGTTCTGAACTTTTGAAGATAAAGCACATTTCATAGCTAATCTTCTAACTTTTTTAGGTAATGTGTATTTGTAGCTTCTTGGTTTTGGTGCGAAGGCAACTCCTCCACCTACCCACTGTACAGATCTAGTAGAACCCTGTCTAGCTCTTCCTGTACCTTTCTGTTTCCAAGGTTTTCTTCCGCCGCCTCTAACTTCTGCTCTAGTTTTAGCTGACTGAGTACCCTGTCTTCTATTTGCTAACTGACATTTAACTGCTTCGTAAAGCACATGTTCGTTAACTTCAACGTTGAATATAGAATCACATAATTCTATTTCACCAACATTCTGTCCGTTAATATTCATAACATTTATCTTTGGCATTTTTGTTCCTCCTTTCCTATCTTAGTAGTTATTTAGAAGCCTTAACTGCTTCTTTTATTGTTACTACTGAACCTTTAGCTCCTGGTATAGCACCTTTAACTAACATAAGATTTTTTTCAGCATCTACTCTTACTAAATCTAAATTCTGTATAGTAACTTTTACGCTACCCATGTGTCCTGCAAGTTTTTTGTTTTTGAAAACTCTACCTGGATAAGAACAAGCTCCCATTGAACCTGGTCTTCTGTGGTATCTAGAACCGTGAGTTTCTGGTCCTCTTGACTGTCCGTGTCTTTTTATTGGTCCCTGGAATCCTTTACCTTTAGATATTCCAGTAACATCTATTTTTGCACCTGCTTCGAATATATCAGCTTTTATTTCCTGTCCAACTGTATATTCTGCAGCATTTTCTACTCTGAATTCTTTTAAATGTTTTTTAAGTACATTAGCTGCTGCTAAATGTCCTTTAGCTGGTTTGTTTAATGATTTTTCTTTAGCATCTTCAAAACCAACCTGTATTGCGTTGTATCCATCATTTTCTATTGTTTTAACCTGAGTTACAACAACTGGTCCAACTTCTACTACTGTAACTGGTATAACAACACCTTCTTCAGTGAATATCTGAGTCATACCAACTTTTTTTCCTAATATTCCTTTCATATTAGCACCTCCTATTATTTTCTTACAGCGGATTGCCCTTCGTAAAGAGTAATCATTCTAAGATATCTCTATCTTAGGCGGTTTATATGTTCTTATAATTTTATTTCTATATCAACACCAGCTGGTAAATCTAATCTCATTAGAGAATCAACTGTTTTCTGTGTTGGGTTAGCTATATCTATAAGTCTTTTGTGAGTTCTTATTTCGAACTGTTCTCTAGAATCTTTGTATTTATGAACAGCTCTTAATATAGTAACTATTTTCTTTTCTGTTGGTAGTGGCACAGGACCTGAAACCTGAGAACCAGCTTTTTTAGCAGTTTCTACTATTTTCCCAGCAGAAAAATCTAATAATTTGTGATCATATGATTTTAATCTTATTCTTATTTTTTCATTTTTAGCCATCTTGATTTCCCTCCTTCTACAAATATTTATTATAATTTTGATATCCCGCTACCTCCGATACACTCTTCCGGGTGTTTCTATAACCCATTTTCAGCATTTTGCAGCGTTCAGCCAAAACTTCAACTAAATATATCTCTCAAGCACACTAGTATATTTTACCTCATCTTACATACTTTTGCAAGACTTTTTTTGTGCTTTTCAAATTTATTTTTATCTATTTTTAAAAATCTTACTGGCTACTTTTCTTTCTTTCAAACACTTTTCTTAGTATACAAAATTTTTGTATACATGTCAACTGTTTTTGAAATTTTATCCATAAAAAAAGAGAGATCATTTTGATCTCTCTTTCATCTATAACACTCAAGTAATTATCTATCAATTAATTATTCTATTATTGATGCAACTACACCAGATGCTACAGTTCTTCCACCTTCTCTTATTGCGAATCTTAATCCTTCTTCAACACATATAGAGTTTATTAAATCAACTTCTATAGTTACGTTATCTCCAGGCATTACCATTTCTGTTCCTTCTGGTAATTTACAAGCTCCTGTTACGTCTGTTGTTCTGAAGTAGAACTGTGGTCTGTATCCATCGAAGAATGGAGTATGTCTTCCACCTTCTTCTTTTTTAAGTACGTATATTTCTGCTGTGAATTTTGTATGAGCATTAACTGTTCCTGGTTTTGCAAGAACCTGTCCTCTTTCTATTTCATTTCTCTGAACACCTCTTAATAATGCTCCTATGTTATCTCCAGCTTCTGCCTGATCTAGTAATTTTCTGAACATTTCTACTCCTGTTACTACTACTTTTCTTGGAGCTTCTGCTAATCCTACTAGTTCAACTTCGTCCTGTACTTTAAGTACTCCTCTTTCAACTCTACCTGTTGCAACTGTTCCTCTACCTGTTATAGAGAATACGTCTTCTACTGGCATTAAGAAGTCTTTATCAATGTCTCTTTCTGGAGCTGGTATATATTCATCTATCATTTCGAAGAATTCTACTATTTTATCTCCCCATTCGCTTGATGGATCTTCTAATGCTTTTAATGCAGATCCTCTTACTATTGGAGTATCATCTCCTGGGAAATCATATTCGTTTAATAATTCTCTTACTTCCATTTCAACTAATTCAAGAAGTTCTTCGTCGTCTACCATATCACATTTGTTTAAGAATACAACTATGTAAGGTACACCAACCTGTCTTGATAATAGTATATGTTCTCTTGTCTGAGGCATTGGACCATCAGTTGCTGATACAACTAATATAGCACCATCCATCTGTGCAGCACCAGTTATCATGTTTTTAACGTAGTCAGCATGTCCTGGGCAGTCAACGTGTGCGTAGTGTCTGTTTGGAGTTTCGTATTCAACGTGTGCAGTTGATATTGTGATTCCTCTTTCTCTTTCTTCTGGAGCTTTATCTATGTTAGCGAAATCTACTGCTTCTCCTAAATGATATCTGTCATATAATGTTTTTGTTATCGCTGCTGTTAATGTAGTTTTACCGTGGTCAACGTGTCCTATAGTACCTATATTAACATGAGGTTTACTTCTTTCAAATTTAGCTTTAGCCATTTTAAAAATCCTCCCTAGTAATATTATTATTTTTTAAAATTTATTTATCAGGGTGGCAAGAAGTTGCCACCCTTCTATTTTGTGCTTTTTAAATATTTGTGTGTTTGTTTATTTTGTTTTATATATTATTTACCATCTACTATTTTCTTAGCAACTGATGCTGGAACCTGTTCGTAGTGGTCAAATATCATTGTGTATGTTGCACGACCCTGAGTCATAGATCTTAGGTCAGTTGAGTATCCGAACATTTCAGAAAGTGGAACAAATGCGTTTATAACCTGAGCACCTGATCTAGCTTCCATTCCCTGTATAAGACCTCTTCTTGAGTTTAAGTCACCCATAACGTCACCCATGTAATCTTCTGGAGTAACAACTTCAACTTTGAAGTATGGTTCTAGTAATACTGCGTTACCCTGCTGCATAGCTTTTTTGAACGCCATAGAACCTGCCATTTTGAAGGCCATTTCTGATGAATCGACTTCATGGTAAGAACCATCGTATAATTCAACAGCAACGTCAACAACTGGATAACCAGCAACTATACCAGACTGCATAGCTCCCTGTATACCCATGTCAGTTGGACCAACATATTCTTTAGGAACTGATCCACCAACAGTTTTGTTTTCGAATTTATATCCTTCACCTGGTTCAGTAGGGCTAACTCTGATTTTAACGTGACCGTACTGTCCTCTACCACCTGACTGTTTCTGATATTTGTATTCAACGTCAACTGGCTGAGTTATTGTTTCTCTGTAAGCAACCTGAGGGTTACCAACTTTAGCTTCAACTTTGAATTCTCTTAGAAGTCTGTCAACTATTATATCAAGGTGTAATTCACCCATTCCTGATATTATAGTCTGTCCAGTTTCTTCATCAGTTCTAACTGTGAAAGTAGGGTCTTCTTCAGCAAGTTTCTGAAGAGCTATACCCATTTTTTCCTGAGCTGCTTTAGAAGCTGGTTCTATAGCAACAGATATAACTGGTTCTGGGAATTCCATTGATTCAAGTATTATTGGAGCTGCTGGATCACAAAGTGTATCACCAGTAGTTGTATCTTTAAGACCAACTGCTGCAGCTATATCTCCAGCGTAAACTTCAGTTATTTCAGTTCTTGTATTAGCGTGCATCTGAAGTATACGTCCTATTCTTTCTCTCTTGTTCTTAGTTGCATTTAATACATATGAACCAGATTCAAGAGTACCAGAGTAAACTCTGAAGAATGCTAATTTACCAACGAATGGGTCAGTCATTATTTTGAATGCTAATGCTGAGAATGGTTCATCGTCAGATGCATGTCTTTCAGATTCTTCTCCATCTTCTAATATACCTTTTATTGATGGTATATCAGTTGGAGCTGGTAAATAATCTACTATAGCATCTATAAGAGGCTGAACACCTTTGTTTCTGTAAGCAGTACCACAGAATACTGGGTTCATTTCACAAGCTATTGTAGCTTTTCTTATAGCAGCTTTTAATTCTTCAACTGTTATTTCTTCACCTTCAAGATATTTCATCATTAGCTCTTCGTCAGTTTCAGCTACTGCTTCAACCATTTTTTCTCTCCATTCCTGAGCCATTTCTTTCATATCTTCTGGTATTTCAGTTTCTTCCATTTCAACACCTTTGTCGTCTTTGTATATTATAGCGTCCATGTTTAATAGGTCAACTATACCAACAAAGTCATCTTCTTTACCTATTGGTAACTGAAGAACAACAGCGTTTGCACTTAATCTTGATTTCATCATGTCTACTGCATTGTAGAAGTTTGCACCAAGTATATCCATTTTGTTTATGAATGCTATTCTTGGTACTCCGTAAGTTTCTGCCTGTCTCCATACATTTTCAGACTGAGGTTCAACCCCACCTTTAGCACAGAATACAGCAACAGCACCATCAAGAACTCTTAGAGATCTTTCAACTTCAACTGTGAAGTCGACGTGACCTGGAGTATCTATAATGTTTATTCTATTACCTTTCCATGTAACAGTTGTAGCAGCTGAAGTTATTGTTATACCTCTTTCTGCTTCCTGTTCCATCCAGTCCATCTGAGAAGCTCCTTCATGAGTTTCTCCTATTTTATGAGTTTTACCTGTATAGAAAAGGATTCTTTCTGTAGTAGTAGTTTTTCCTGCATCTATATGGGCCATTATCCCGATATTTCTAGTATTTTCTAGTGAAAACTCTCTAGCCATCTTTTTCCTCCTTAATTTACGAATTTAATTGGAAGATTTCGTTTAATCCGATTTTTAAAATCCTACCATCTGTAGTGAGCAAATGCTTTATTAGCTTCTGCCATTTTATGAGTATCTTCTTTTTTCTTAACTGAAGCTCCTGTGTTGTTAGCTGCGTCCATTATTTCTTTAGCTAGCTTTTCAACCATTCCTTTTTCTCCACGAGCTCTAGTGTATCTTACTAACCATCTAAGACCTAATGTCTGTCTTCTGTCTGGTCTAACTTCTATTGGAACCTGGTAGTTTGCCCCACCAACTCTTCTAGCTTTTACTTCTAATACTGGCATTATATTTTCCATAGCTTTTTCGAAAACTTCTAAAGCGTCTTCTCCTGTTCTTTCAGCTATTAATTCAAATGCATCGTATACTATTTTCTGAGATTTTCCTCTTTTTCCGTCTAACATTAAATTGTTTATTAATTTAGTAACTACCTTACTTCCGTACATTGGATCTGGTAATACTTCTCTTTTTGGAACGTTACCTTTTCTTGGCATTTCGCTTCCCTCCTTAATTATTAAAATTTAAATCATAGGTACTCGACATCGAATAGTCAGCCGTGATGCCATAAATATATCTATATTTAAAGCACCTAACTTCTTTAATCACATTATAATCTATGTCTGTTTTTGTTTTTCGTTATACTATATAACTTTTCTTATTTTTTGTCTTTAGGTCTCTTAGCACCGTATTTTGATCTAGACTGTCTTCTTTTGTCTACACCAGCAGTATCTAATGTACCTCTTAGTATGTGGTATCTAACCCCTGGTAAGTCTTTTACTCTACCACCTCTTATAAGAACAACAGAGTGTTCCTGTAAGTTGTGTCCTTCACCTGGTATATAAGCAGATACTTCTATACCGTTTGTTAATCTAACTCTGGCAACTTTTCTTAAAGCTGAGTTTGGTTTTTTAGGAGTAACTGTTTTAACTGAAGTACAAACTCCTCTTTTCTGTGGAGAACTTGCGTCAGTTGTTTTTTTGTTTAATGAGTTATACCCCTTCTGTAGTGCTGGAGCAGTAGATTTTTTAAGTATGTCTTTTCTACTTTTACGAACTAATTGGTTAATTGTTGGCATCATCTGCACCTCCTTCTTTTTTATTTTCGATCTTTCAGTGATCGCCAACTACAATCGTTTCTTTACGATTGATTTGCTGTGCTTTTAGCTTGATGCTTTTAGTTCTTTGTTACTTTCTTCTATAACTTAAAAGCACTAAGAGCTTTATAAAAAGCCCTTAGTGTACTTTTAAATCACACTTTTATTATTTTATCACCTAATATAACTGTTGTCAACAATTGATATTTTACATTTCACACATTTTTTGTGTCAAATTATTCTTCAATTTTTTCAACTGCTATATTTCTGTATTTCTTCATTCCTGTACCAGCTGGTATAAGTTTACCTAATATAACATTTTCTTTTAGTCCTATTAAGTGATCTTCTTTACCTTTTATAGCTGCTTCAGTAAGAACTCTTGTAGTTTCCTGGAATGAAGCGGCAGATAAGAATGATTCTGTAGCAAGAGATGCTTTAGTTATACCAAGTAATACTCTCTTAGCAACTGCAGGTCTTAATCCCTGAGCTATTGCATCTTCATTACATTTTTCATATACAAGAACATCTTCATATCCACCTGGAAGTAAATCTGTATCTCCTGGATCTTCTACTTTAACTTTAGATAGCATCTGTCTAACAATAACTTCTATATGTTTATCGTTAACGTCAACCCCCTGTAGTCTGTAGACTCTCTGAACTTCTTTAACTATGTAATCCTGAACTCCACCGATTCCTTTAACTCTTACTATATCGTGAGGATTTATAGAACCCTGAGTTATTGGATCCCCAGCTTCTACCATCTGTCCATCTTTAACTCTTACTCTTGAACCATATGGTATCTGATATGTCTGAGCTTCACCTTCAGCTGGAACAACGATTACTTCTTTTCTCTTACCTGTTTCATCTATTTTAACCTGTCCACTTACTTCAGTTATTATAGCAAGACCTTTTGGTTTTCTAGCTTCGAATAACTCTTCAACCCTTGGAAGCCCCTGAGTTATATCTCCACCGGCAACTCCACCAGTATGGAATGTACGCATTGTAAGCTGTGTACCCGGTTCACCTATTGACTGAGCTGCTATTATACCAACTGCTTCTCCTATATTAACTTCTTTACCTGTAGCAAGGTTTCTACCATAGCATTTTGAACAAACACCATGTTTAGTTTTACAGTTAAGAACTGTTCTTATGTTAACTTTTTCTATTCCTGCTGCAACTATTTTTTCTGCTGCATCTTCTTTTATCATACAATCTGCAGGAACTAATACTTCACCAGTTTCTGGATGTACTATAGGATCTATAGTATATCTACCAACTATTCTATCGTATATTTCTTCTATTACTTCATTTCCATCTTTTATAGCAAGTATTTCTGTAGTTTCTGTAGTTCCACAGTCTATATCTCTTACTATAACGTCCTGGCTGACGTCAACAAGTCTTCTTGTTAAGTAACCAGAGTCGGCTGTACGTAGAGCTGTATCGGCAAGACCTTTTCTAGCCCCATGCGCAGATGTGAAGTATTCAAGTACTGATAAACCTTCACGGAAGTTAGATTTAACTGGTATTTCGACAGTTTTACCAGATGCATTGGCCATAAGTCCACGCATACCTGCTAGCTGTCTTATCTGGTTCTTAGAACCTCTGGCTCCAGAGTGAGCCATTATGTATATGTTATTTAATCTATCAAGGTTATCCATTAGGGCATTAGTTACTTTGTCAGTAGTTTCTGTCCAAGTAGCTATAACCTTTTCGTATCTTTCTTCATCAGATATAAGACCTCTTCTATAAGCCTTACCTAATTTTTCAACTTCTTTTTCAGCTTCTGCTATGTATATTTCTTTTTCTTTAGGTATTGCCATATCCGCAACTGCAACTGTTATACCACCTACAGTAGAATATTTGAAACCTATACCTTTAACATAGTCAAGTAATTCAGCTGTTATAGTGTTTTCATGTTTTCTGAAACATTTATCTATTATTTTACCAAGATATTTCTTAGTAACAACTTCATCTATTTCTAGACTGAATGGATCTTTTTCTCTATCTACAAATCCTAAATCCTGAGGTATACCTTCATTGAATATGAATCTACCAACAGTACTTTCTACTAGAGCAGATCTTCCATCAGGAAGAACTTTTCTAACTTTTACTAAAGCGTGTAATTCAACAACTTTATTGTAGTAAGCAAGTAATAATTCATTGTAGTCTTTGAATATCATACCTGTTCCTTTAGCACCATCCTGTGCTTCTATTGTTAAATAGTAACTTCCAAGAACCATATCCTGAGAAGGAGTTGTTATTGGAGAACCATCTTTTGGAGCAAGTATATTGTTTACAGATAGCATTAAGAATCTTGCTTCTGCCTGTGCTTCTACTGATAGAGGAACGTGAACGGCCATCTGGTCACCGTCGAAGTCGGCATTGTACGCTGTACAAACTAGTGGATGTAGTTTTATAGCTTTACCTTCAACAAGTACTGGTTCGAAAGCCTGTATTCCTAGTCTATGTAGAGTAGGGGCACGGTTAAGTAGAACTGGATGGTTTTTAATAACGTCTTCTAAAACGTCCCATACTTCAGTTTTAACTTTTTCTACTATTGATTTTGCACTCTTTATGTTGTGTGCGTAACCTTCTTCTACTAATTTATCCATAACAAATGGTTTGAATAATTCAAGTGCCATTTTCTTAGGAAGACCACACTGATAGAATTTAAGTTCTGGTCCAACTACTATAACAGAACGTCCTGAGTAGTCAACACGTTTACCAAGTAAGTTCTGTCTAAAACGCCCTTGTTTACCTTTAAGCATGTCTGATAAAGATTTTAATGGTCTGTTTCCTGGTCCTGTAACAGGTCTACCTCTTCTACCATTGTCTATAAGTGCATCGACTGCTTCCTGAAGCATTCTTTTTTCATTTCTTACTATTATATCTGGAGCTCCTAATTCTAGAAGTCTTTTTAATCTGTTGTTTCTGTTTATAACTCTTCTGTAAAGATCATTTAGGTCAGAAGTTGCGAATCTACCACCGTCTAACTGAACCATTGGTCTTATGTCTGGTGGTATAACTGGAATAGCATCAAGTATCATCCATTCAGGTTTATTTCCTGATTTTCTGAAAGCTTCAACTACTTCTAATCTTCTTATTGTTCTTATTCTTTTCTGTCCTGTACTATCTTTTAAGTCTGCTCTTAACTCTTTACTCTGCTGTTCTAGGTCTATATCCTGTAAAAGTTTTTTTACAGCTTCAGCACCCATACCAACTTCAAAGCTACCGTATCCGTAGTTGTCTACAGCATCTCTGTATTCTTTTTCTGTTAAAAGCTGTTTAGCTGTTAATCCAGTTTCTTTTGGATCTGTTACTACATATGAAGCAAAATAAAGTACTTTTTCAAGAGCTCTTGGAGACATATCTAAAAGAAGACCCATTCTACTAGGTATTCCTTTGAAGTACCATATATGAGACATTGGAGCAGCTAGCTCTATATGACCCATTCTCTCTCTTCTGACTTTTGATTTTGTTACTTCAACTCCACATCTATCACATACTACGCCTTTGTATCTAACTCTTCTGTATTTCCCACAGTGACATTCCCAGTCCTTCTGAGGTCCGAATATTCTTTCACAGAAAAGACCATCTTTTTCTGGTTTCAGCGTACGGTAATTTATAGTTTCTGGTTTTTTTACTTCCCCTCTCGACCACTGTCTTATTTTCTCTGGAGAAGCCAATCCTATTTTTATCGACTCGAAATTGTTTAATTCAAACAAGGAGTTCTCTCCCTTCTATTTGAGATTTATTTTTATTGTCTAACTTTGATTATAGCTGTCTGAATTCCAGACAGCTATAACCCTGAAATTACTATTAAATTAAAGTTTATATTTTAGTTATTACATATCATCATCGTCGAATGCACCATCATCGTAGTCCATATCGTCGTTTTCAAATCCATCAGATAAACCATCGAAATCTATTTCTTCGTTATCTCCGAATTCGTCTTCTACTTCTTCTATAACATGAGTTTCCTCTATGTCATCTGGTATAACATCTAATTCGAAATCTGCTACTGATATACCGTCATCTTCGTAATCAACAGATTCTTTTACTTCTATTTCCTGATCTTCAGCAGTAAGAACTTTAACATCAAGACATAATGACTGAAGTTCTTTTATAAGAACTTTGAATGATTCTGGTATACCTGGTTCAGGTATATTTTCACCTTTAACTATCGCTTCGTAAGTTCTTACACGTCCTACAACGTCATCTGACTTAACTGTTAATATTTCCTGAAGGATATGAGCTGCTCCGTATGCTTCAAGAGCCCAAACCTCCATTTCCCCGAATCTCTGTCCACCGAACTGAGCTTTACCTCCTAGAGGCTGCTGAGTTACTAGTGAGTAAGGTCCAGTACTTCTTGCATGAAGTTTATCATCAACTAAGTGATGTAGTTTTAGGTAATACATGTAACCAACAGTTATTCTGTTGTCGAATGAGTCACCTGTTCTACCATCATATAAAGTAAGTTTACCATCTCTTGGGTATCCAGCTTCTTCAAGAGCATCCATTATATCGTACTCATTTGCACCATCAAATACTGATGTAGCTACATACCAACCAAGTTTTTTAGCTGCTAAACCTAAGTGAACTTCAAGTACCTGTCCGATGTTCATACGAGAAGGTACCCCCTGTGGGTTAAGTACTATATCCATAGGTGTTCCGTCTTCCATGAATGGCATATCTTCTTCTGGTAATACTCTTGAGATAACCCCTTTGTTACCATGACGACCGGCCATCTTATCTCCGACTTTTATCTTTCTCTTCTTAGCTATGTAACATCTTACAAGTTCGTTTACACCTGGAGATAAATCGTCTCCATTTTCTCTTGTAAACACTTTAACGTCTACTATTATACCTGATTCACCATGAGGTACTTTAAGTGAAGTATCTCTTACTTCTCTAGCTTTTTCACCAAATATAGCTCTTAGAAGTCTTTCTTCTGCAGTAAGCTCAGTTTCACCTTTTGGAGTAACTTTACCAACTAATATATCTCCAGAATCAACTTCAGCACCTATTCTGATTATACCTCTGTCATCAAGATTCTTAATTGCAGATTCCCCAACGTTTGGTATATCTCTAGTTATTTCTTCAGGTCCAAGCTTAGTATCTCTAGCTTCACATTCGTATTCTTCTATATGTATAGTAGATAATCTATCTTCTCTTACTAATCTTTCATTTATTAAAACGGCATCTTCGTAGTTGTAACCTTCCCAAGTCATGAATGCTATGAAACAGTTTCTACCAAGTGCTATTTCTCCAAGGTCTGTTGCAGGTCCATCTGCTATAACATCCCCTGCTTTTATTTCTTCACCTTTTGATACTATAGGTGTCTGGTTTATACAAGTTCCTGCATTTGAACGTTTGAATTTAAGAAGTTTGTACTTATCTTTAGTACCATCTTCTTTTTTGATTATTATTTCATCTGCAGATACTCTATCTACAACCCCACCATTTTTAGCAACAACAACTGCACCAGAGTCTTTTGCAGCTCTGTATTCTATACCTGTTCCTATGATTGGAGCTTCTCTTCTTACTAGAGGCACTGCCTGACGCTGCATGTTTGATCCCATTAGGGCACGGTTGGCGTCGTCGTTTTCAAGGAATGGTATCATAGCTGTCGCAACAGATACAACCTGTTTAGGTGATATATCCATGTAGTCAACTTTATCTGGAGATAGAAGTTCTAGAGCACCATTTACAGTTCTACATGCTATTCTGTTGTTTATGAATTCACCATCTTCAGTTAAAGGCTCATTTGCCTGTGCTCTGACGAATAAATCTTCTTCATCAGCTGTTAGATAATGTATTTCGTTTGTTACTCTTCCTGCTTCTTTATCATATTTTCTATATGGAGATTCTATAAATCCATATTCATTTACTTTTGCATATGTTCCAAGCGAGTTTATAAGACCTATATTTGGCCCTTCTGGAGTCTCTATCGGACACATTCTACCATAGTGTGAATGGTGAACGTCACGGACTTCGAACCCAGCTCTTTCTCTTGAAAGACCACCTGGTCCAAGTGCTGATAATCTTCTCTTATGAGTTAATTCAGATAATGGGTTAGTCTGGTCCATGAACTGTGATAACTGAGAACTTCCGAAGAATTCTTTTATCGCAGCAGAAACTGGTCTTATATTAACAAGAGCCTGAGGAGTTATAGATTCCATGTCTTGAACAGTCATTCTTTCTTTTATAACTCTTTCCATTCTTGAAAGACCTATTCTAACCTGATTCTGAAGTAATTCACCTACTGATCTTATTCTTCTGTTTCCTAAGTGGTCTATATCATCTATAGTACCAACACCGTAGAATAAGTTGAATTCGTAACTTATTGAAGCTATTATATCGTCAAGAAGTATATGTTTTGGTATTAATTCTTTCATTCTTGATTTTATAGCTTCTTTTATTTCTTCTTCATCATCGTAGTTGTCTAATATTTCTTTTAATGTTGGGTAATGTACTTTTTCTTTTATTTTAAGATCTGATATATCGAAGTCTACATGAGCTTCTATATCAACAAAGTTATTACCTATTACTTTTATTTCTTTTTCGTCATCTACTAATAGATGAACAACATTTATACCTGCATTCTGTATATCTTTAGCAACATTGTATCCTATAGTTTCACCTGCTTTTACGAATACTTCACCAGTTTCTGGGTTAACTATATCTCTAGCAGCAACTCTATTCATTATTCTATAGCATATTGCTAGTTTTTTATTGAATTTGTATCTACCTACTTTTGCAAGGTCGTATCTCTTTGGATCAAAGAATAGTGCATTTATTAATGAAGACGCACTTTCTACTGTTGGTGGTTCACCCGGTCTAAGTTTTTTGTATATTTCTATAAGACCTTCTTCAACAGTGTTAGTGTTGTCTTTTTCAAGTGTAGCTGATAATCTTTCATCTTCACCTAAAAGTTCTATTATTTCTGCATCTGTTCCTATACCTAAAGCTCTTAATAATACAGTAACTGGCTGTTTTCTAGTTCTATCAACTCTTACTGATATAACATCGTTTGAATCAGTTTCGTATTCAAGCCATGCCCCTCTATTAGGGATAACAGTTGAAGATATTAATCTCTTACCAGTTTTATCTCTTTCTTCAGCGTAATAAACACTAGGAGATCTTACAAGCTGACTGACTATAACCCTTTCCGCACCATTTATAACGAAAGTTCCTCTTTCTGTCATAAGTGGGAAGTCACCCATAAATACTTCCTGTTCTTTTATTTCGCCTGTTTCTTTATTTATAAGTCTAACTTTAACTTTTAGAGGTGCACAATATGTAGCATCTCTTTCCTTACATTCTTCTATATCATATTTTGGATTTTCATCTAAAGAATAATCGACAAATTCTAATATAAGATTACCTGTATAATCCTCTATTGGTGAAATATCATCGAATACTTCTTTTAACCCTTCTTCTAAAAACCACTTATAAGAATCCACCTGGATTTCTATAAGATTTGGCACGTCAGCTATTTCCTTTATCTTAGAAAAGCTCATTCTTTTTCTTTTACCTATCGTGACAGGATGTGGCATTTCACTCTTCACCTCTCATTTTTCAAAGTTATTATTCAAAGTTCATTCTATAACGCATCTAATGATTATAGCACAAATTTAAACTTTTTCCAAGTATTTTTTTCTCCGAACGAAAAATTTCTTGACCTCAAATATTTTTCTAATCAAAAAATTTTTAAAAATACAGAATGCTTATCTATATAATAACTCATTACAATGCAATATAACAGAAAAAACTCTATTTTTTTGTAAAAAAAAAGTGTCCATTAAATTATGGACACTTTTGTCGTCTAGTTTATTGTTCAGTAAAATTAAAACTATTTAACTTCTACTTTTGCACCAGCAGCTTCTAGTTTTTCTTTTATCTGTTCAGCTTCTTCTTTAGAAGCTCCTTCTTTAACTGCTTTAGGAGCGTTGTCAACTACTTCTTTAGCTTCTTTTAATCCTAATCCAGTTATTTCTCTAACAACTTTTATAACACCTATTTTTGAAGATCCTGCCTCTGCTAATACTACGTCAAATTCAGTTTTTTCTTCTGCAGCAGCAGCTCCACCAGCTGCACCAGCTACCATTACTGGAGCTGAAGCAGAAACACCGAATTTTTCTTCTGCAGCTTTAACTAATTCATTTAATTCTAAAACTTTCATGTTTTCTATAGCTTCTAATATCTGTTCTATTGTCATTTTAAGCACCTCCGAATTTTCTCTCTTGTTTAATTTAATTAATTATATTCTGGTAAGTCGTTTCGACTTTTTCCCGTTTATTTGTTGGACTAAGCAGCTATTAAGCTTCTTCTTCCTGTTTCTTTGCTATCGCATCTACTAAGTATACGAAGTTTGATACTGGAGCTTTTAAGCTTCCAAGTAATTTTGCGATAAGTTCTTCTCTTGATGGTATGTTTGCTAATTCCATTATCTTAGCTTCATCGTAGAATTCACCTTCAACTACACCCATTTTTAACTGCATTTTTGGATGAGTTTCTATGAATTTTTTAAGTATTCTAGCTGGAGCAACTGGATCATCGTATCCGAATGCTATAGCGTTAGTTCCTACTAATAATTCATCGTTGAACTGTTCTATTCCTACTTCCTGAGCAGCTCTTCTTACTAAAGTGTTTTTGTATACTTTGTAATCAACACCAGCTTCTCTCATAACTTTTCTTAATTCTGTAACTTCAGCAACTGTTAATCCTTTGTAGTCAACTACAACTGCAGAAGAAGAATTATTTAATTTTTCTACTATTTCAGAAACAACTAATGATTTAACTTCTAAAGCTTTTCTCATTAATCTGCGCACCTCCTTATCAAATAGATGTTATTTATTCACCGTATCATTTAAAAAGCCTCTGTATCGACGGACGCAGAGGCTTAAACATTCTAAATAATATATCTAAAACCTCGGTGGGAAAATTAAGCTTACGCACCCACTGTCTACGGCAAATCTATTCTTTTTTTACATTGACTATGATATGATATCATTTTTGTCAACCTGTGTCAACAGTTTTTTAAAAATTATTCAGTAACTCTTGCTGGGTTAACTTTTACACCAGGTCCCATTGAAGAAGCAACTGATATACTTCTTAAGTACTGACCTTTAGCAGCAGATGGTTTAGCTTTTATTATAGCTTCCATTAAAACTGCAAAGTTCTGAGCAAGTTTTTCTCCACCGAATGATACTTTTCCTATTGGAACGTGTATTATGTTAGTTTTGTCTAATCTGTATTCAACTTTACCAGCTTTTATTTCGTTAACAGCTTTAGTTACGTCGAATGTAACAGTTCCTGATTTAGGGTTAGGCATTAAACCTTTTGGTCCTAATACTCTACCTAGTCTACCAACTACACCCATCATGTCTGGAGTAGCAACAACTATATCGAAATCGAACCAGTTTTCTCCCTGTATTTTCTGTACCATTTCTTCAGCACCTACGAAATCAGCTCCAGCAGCTTCAGCTTCTTTAGCTTTTTCACCTTTAGCGAAAACTAAAACTTTTTTAGTTTTACCAGTACCGTTTGGTAATACAACAGCACCTCTAACCTGCTGATCTGCGTGTCTTGAGTCAACACCTAATCTTATGTGTGCTTCAACTGTTTCGTCGAATTTAGCTTCTGCAACTTCACATACTAATGATAAAGCCTGAGAAGCATCGTATAAATTACTTCTGTCTATTTTGCTTAACGCGTTTGCGTATCTTTTACCTCTTTTAGCCATTATTAATTTTCCTCCTTGTGGTAATTTCGGTCTTTAGACCTCCCACTTCATATAAAACAAAGTGTTTTAAATTCTAATTTAATATTTTTTAATTTCCGATAAATCGGTCTTTGATGTTTAAAAGTTAATCAACTAATAATTAGTCAACTACTTCTACACCCATACTTCTAGCTGTACCAGCTATCATGCTCATTGCTGCTTCAACGTTAGCTGCATTTAAGTCAGGCATTTTTAATTCTGCTATTTCTCTTACCTGTGCAGATGTTATTTTAGCAACTTTCTTTTTGTTAGGTTCTCCTGATGCTGATTTAAGATTACAAGCTTTCTTTATTAAAACAGCAGCTGGAGGAGTTTTAGTTATGAAACTGAATGATCTATCCTGATATACAGTTATAACAACTGGTATTATCATTCCAGCCTGATCTGCAGTTTTTGCATTAAATTCCTTTGTGAATCCCATTATGTTGACACCGTGCTGTCCTAGTGCTGGACCAACTGGTGGTGCTGGTGTAGCTTTTCCAGCAGGTATCTGTAATTTTATCTGACCTATTACTTTTTTAGCCATTTAAAGTGCACCTCCTTAGATTTTCTCTATACTTTGAATCCCTATAGTTACTGGGGACTTTCTACCGAATATTTCTGTTAATAATTTTACTTCTTTTTTCTCCGCGTTAACTTCTTCTACAGTACCTACGTTACCTGCAAAAGATCCATTTATGATTTTAACAACGTCGCCAGGTTCAAAATCTACGTCACCACCTACAACTTCCTGAGCAGGTAATTCTATTCCCATAGCAATTACTTCCTCTTCGCTTAATGGTACAGGTTTTGATCCAGGGCCAACAAATCCAGTAACGCCTTTAGTATTTCTAACTACGTACCAAGATTCATCTGTTATAATCATTTTTATTAATACATAACTTGGATAAACTTTACGTTGTCTTATCTTTTCATTTCCTTTTGGAGTTTTTTCTACTACATTTTCAGTAGGAACAACAACGTGAGTTATGATATTTTCCATTCCTCTTGTTATTACCGCTCTTTCTATAGTAGCTTTAACTTTATTTTCATGTCCTGAATAAGTATGAACAACGTACCATTTTGCTTCTTGTAATTCTGACATAATTCTTACTCCTTTACCTTACTTTAGTAATAATGCAAGGGCACCAGATAGTACTGTATCTATCCCCCATATTGCTAAAGTTGAAAATATAACTACTGCTAAAACCACACCTGTGTTGCGGAACAGTTCTTTTCTAGTCGGCCAAGTTACTCTTTTAAGCTCAGCTTTTGTTTCTCTGAAGTAACCAAACAGACCAGTTTTTTCTTTCTTTTCAACAGCCTGATTTTCTTCTGCCATTAATTTCACCCCTTAAAGTAAAACGAAATTATTTTGTTTCTTTATGTAGAGTATGTTTTTTGCAGAATTTACAATATTTTTTAAGTTCTATTCTGTCTGGATTGTTTTTCTTATTTTTAGTAGTGTTGTAATTTCTCTGTTTGCATTCTGTACATGCTAAAGTAACTTTTACTCTCATCGTTACACCTCCATTTGTTTATACAATAAATATATATATTGAATAATATGATATATCCGGTGTTTTGGAAATACCATTACCTTCCATAAACATTACTCTGTATAAATTACCACAAACTAGCGGTCTATGTCAACAATTTTATTAATTTCTTGCGTTATTTTTTTGTAAACACTCATCCTGGCGTAAAGTAAAAAAAAGAGAGATCATTTTGATCTCTCTTTCATCTATAACATTTAAGTAATTATCTATCAATTAATTATTCTATTATTGATGCAACTACACCAGATGCTACAGTTCTTCCACCTTCTCTTATTGCGAATCTTAATCCTTCTTCAACACATATAGAGTTTATTAAATCAACTTCTATAGTTACGTTATCTCCAGGCATTACCATTTCTGTTCCTTCTGGTAATTTACAAGCTCCTGTTACGTCTGTTGTTCTGAAGTAGAACTGTGGTCTGTATCCATCGAAGAATGGAGTATGTCTTCCACCTTCTTCTTTTTTAAGTACGTATATTTCTGCTGTGAATTTTGTATGAGCATTAACTGTTCCTGGTTTTGCAAGAACCTGTCCTCTTTCTATTTCATTTCTCTGAACACCTCTTAATAATGCTCCTATGTTATCTCCAGCTTCTGCCTGATCTAGTAATTTTCTGAACATTTCTACTCCTGTTACTACTACTTTTCTTGGAGCTTCTGCTAATCCTACTAGTTCAACTTCGTCCTGTACTTTAAGTACTCCTCTTTCAACTCTACCTGTTGCAACTGTTCCTCTACCTGTTATAGAGAATACGTCTTCTACTGGCATTAAGAAGTCTTTATCAATGTCTCTTTCTGGAGCTGGTATATATTCATCTATCATTTCGAAGAATTCTACTATTTTATCTCCCCATTCGCTTGATGGATCTTCTAATGCTTTTAATGCAGATCCTCTTACTATTGGAGTATCATCTCCTGGGAAATCATATTCGTTTAATAATTCTCTTACTTCCATTTCAACTAATTCAAGAAGTTCTTCGTCGTCTACCATATCACATTTGTTTAAGAATACAACTATGTAAGGTACACCAACCTGTCTTGATAATAGTATATGTTCTCTTGTCTGAGGCATTGGACCATCAGTTGCTGATACAACTAATATAGCACCATCCATCTGTGCAGCACCAGTTATCATGTTTTTAACGTAGTCAGCATGTCCTGGGCAGTCAACGTGTGCGTAGTGTCTGTTTGGAGTTTCGTATTCAACGTGTGCAGTTGATATTGTGATTCCTCTTTCTCTTTCTTCTGGAGCTTTATCTATGTTAGCGAAATCTACTGCTTCTCCTAAATGATATCTGTCATATAATGTTTTTGTTATCGCTGCTGTTAATGTAGTTTTACCGTGGTCAACGTGTCCTATAGTACCTATATTAACATGAGGTTTACTTCTTTCAAATTTAGCTTTAGCCATTGTCTAAATTCCTCCCTTAATAATATTATTTTTTATTTATCTTATTGCAGCTGCAATATGTCTATGTTATGTATTTTACTATTAATCATTTACATTTTCAAGATGTTTCTCTAATTTTCTCTTCACTCTCTGCAATGCATTGTCAATAGATTTCGGTTCCTTACCTATTATATCGGCAATTTCTTGATATGATTTGCCGTTTAAGTACAATCCAAGAACCTCCTGCTCTAACTCACTAAGCAGTTTATTTATCTTATTCTCTATATTTTTTAACTCTTCCTTACTTATAATAAGCTCTTCCGGATTAGTAACCATACTAGCTGTAATTATATCAAGCAGAGTTCTTTCTGACTCTTCATCGTATATTGGTTTGCTCAATGATACATAAGTATTTAGCGGAATATGCTTTTGTCTGGTAGCAGTCTTTATAGCGGTTATTATCTGTCTAGTTATACAAACTTCAGCAAAAGATCTAAACGAATGAGCTTTTGTTTCATCAAAATCTCTTATAGCCTTATAAAGTCCGATCATACCCTCTTGTATTATATCTTCTCTATCTGCTCCTATTAGGAAATAAGACTTCGCTTTAACCCTAACAAAATTTTTGTATTTTGCCATTATGTACTCAAGAGCGATTCTATCCCCGTTAGCTGCTCTTTTAACTATTTCATATTCTTCCTTTTGTTGCTGATTTTCATTCTGTTCTACGTTTTTTTCTTCCACTAGCTCCATCCAATCTCCCCCAACAAATAATTATATTCAAAGGCATATATTTATTTATTTCTTATTTATTCTCATTCTTTCTAACCTGTCCCAAACATCTCTGTTTTCATGGTTCAATCTATCACCTATAGTATTTCTCTGTATAGTTTTCTTATGACTGCTGTTTTTTTCTCCTATCTTCTCCTTAGACTTCATAACATCTAGCTGAAGTTCTCTAGCAGAAATTCTTGCAGCCCCCTTACCTAGTACAATCTGTTGCTCAGCGTAGTCACTTGTTGCAACCTTTAAGTCGATAAACTCCTTATTAGGTAGCTCAGCAATATACTTTTCTATATAACTATCCGCAGTCTGATGCTCCTTAGTAAACACTATCTGCACAGAGTCTGATCTTTTTTCCTCATACCCTGCAGAATTCTTTACATTATAAGCATCAAATACTATAGTCGTTTTGTATCCCATATACTTAGAAAACTCTATCATATAATCTATAAGCTTCTCTCTAGAGCTTTCAAGGTTTATCTTAGATAATTCATTCAAATCATCCCATGCGTTAATTATATTGTATCCATCAACTATAAGAATCTTTTTCTTTTTCTTCTTTTTAAACTTTGCAGCCATTATTTACCCGAAGTTCTCTGTCTAAACACCTCATAAAGCAGTATTCCACCTGCTACTGATGCATTTAAAGACGTTACATTACCTACCATAGGCATACTAACTACAAAATCACAGTTCTGTTTAACAAGTCTTGATATACCAAATCCTTCACTTCCTACTACTAATCCTAAAGGACCTGTTAAATCCTGTTTATAGAACACTTCTCCATCCATGTCTGCAGCTGCAATCCATAGACCTTCTTCTTTTAGCATCTTTATAGTATTTACAATATTAGTCACCTTACACACAGGAACATACTCTACTGCCCCAGCAGATGCTTTTGCAACTACAGGAGTTATATCTACTGATCTTCTCTTAGGAATTACAACAGCATGAGCACCTACTGCATCTGCTGTTCTTATTATAGAACCTAAATTGTGAGGATCTGTTATTTCATCTAATATGATGATAAATGGATCTTCTCCCTTTTCCTTAACTTCTCTTACTACATCTTCTATATCTTTATAGATATAATCACTTATAGTAGCTATAACACCCTGATGGGCGTGGCTAGTACTCATCTCATCTAGCTTATGTCTATCAACATACTGAATAACTATCTTCTTTTCCTTTGCCATAGCTATTATCTTCTTTATAGAACCTTCTTTTGAAGAATTAGATATAAGCAACTTTTCTATATGTCTATCGTTTTTTATCGCTTCTATTACCGGATTTCTTCCTTCTATTATAGCCATAATAATTTCCTTCCTATAAATTCTTAAATTTTTCTCTTATATCAACAACCTTACCACAAGTCATCTTTCCTTCTGGACAAGGCCCTTTCACACATTTTGGTCCACAGTTTCTAAACATTATAGGAGCTACTTTTTTCACTTCTTTAAGCATCTGTGTAGCCATTTCCCTTATTTCCCACTGAGCTCTTTCGCAGCATCTGTGGTCAAAGAAATTGTAAAGACTTCTAACATTCATAGTCATTACTATCTTTGTTTCACAAGCATTTGGGAAAACATATCTAGCATCTTCTATAGCCTTCTTCTCAGCTAATCTAGTTGCTTCTTTTTCTGATTTTCCTTCTTCCATAAATTCTTTTTTATGTTTTTCAGATAAGATATCTACTATTCTATCGTAGTCTTTCTGATCTCTTTCCATAGCTTCTACAAATATCTTTTTAGCTTCCTCAGATTTTTCTATCTCTGGTGGAATTATATATTCAAACTGATCTAGTTTTACATATCTCTGAGATTGCTGAGAATAACTAGCTATTCTGTGACGAACAATCTGATGAGAACATGCTCTAGATATTCCCTCTACTCCAAAAGTAAATGACACATGCTCAAGTGGAGACTCGTGTCCTATATCAGTTAACATTTTTAAAAAACTTTCTATCTTTTCATCTGTAAGATTTTCTTCTATTCCTTCAACACCAACTTTAGAGTAACAAAGCTTTGCAGCCATTGATACAACTTTCTCTGGTTCAGGTGTATGTGCAAGTAATTTAACTTTCATTTTATCACCCCTAAAATATAATAGTCCAATCTATATTATATCATTAAAATAATATTCTGTCGCAGTTTTTCTGAAAATATAAAACAAGAATAAAACACACTAAAAATAAAATATTTTCCCAAACAAAAAAGGAACAAGATACTAATCACTATTTCTCTTGTTCCAATTTATTATTGTTTTATTTATTTTTTCTTACTTTATTTATAATATCTATACTCACTATCCTTATAACCTGGATATTTTTCTAAAGTACACAAATCTTCTATATTTAATATATTTCCATATTTTTTATCCAACTGTTTTGCCATACAAGGTCCTTCACAATAATAATCATCTGAATACGGTAGCACATGAGCTGTTCCATATATACCTACAATTCTTTTATCTTCTAGTTTTTCATACTCTTCTACAAATTTTTTTACCATTATATTTTCTCTATAAGTTTCAGGATTTTCATCATCTTCATAATATTTCTTTCCTTGATTTATATCTTCAACAGCCTTATTATAATCATCAGTTCCAACTTTTCCATTTTCTTCCAAGTATTTTAAATATCTTTTTCCACCCGTTTTGTATGTATGGCATAAATCAGTTCCGTAAAATACTGTTTCTGGATATTTTTCCTTTATTTCTTTAAAGAAGTTTATATTTTCTTCTGAATAGGCTAATGTCTTTTCATAATCTTTAAAAAGCTCATTTAAAATTTTATCATCGTCTGATTTCATCCATATATTTAAAAATTGAGCATCTACATACGAATATTCAATAAATAGGTTTCTCATACCATATTCTTTATAATATTTGCCCCATAGATCTGCTTCTATTTTCTTTATGCCGTTATAATCATGGGTTTCACCATATAGAAATATTCCTTCTTTACTTTCTTTAGAAAAGTCTTTTAAATCTCTATAACTTATTTTAAAATCACCCTTGTGATTTTTTCCTTTTACACTAACTTTAACCTCAGGAGGAACTTTTACATTAAATATATCCATTGATTCATTATCAATCAAATGGTCTGACACTGTTTGGTCTAATAATTTATTACCATTCTTATCTTCTACTTTTATATTAATTTCTCCAGATTCAGATAATACACTTATAAATAAGTTATCTCCTTTTCCCTTCATATCTGCTTTTTTATCACCTCTGAAAAAATCATACTCGCAGCTCCAAAAAGAGTTATTCTTTTCTTCAAGAGAGTTAACTACTATTCCTTCATCAGTTTTGAATCTAAATAGCAAAAATACAAACAGAAGGATTACTGTGTATATTGTCATTAAAAGTGGTGATGTTAATATGTCTTTTATACTTCTTTTACGCATAGCTACCTCCAGAAAAAGCATTTATTTTTAATATATAATAAAATATACTTTATTACCGTACTATTAATTCTAACATACCTACAATATTAATGATAAAAAAATAACCACTACATATTTAATATAAATAGTGATTATTTTCTATTATTTTAACTTTTAATGAAGTTTTATTATACAAAATACTCTACATACTTCCATATTCTTTGTACATTCTGATGGACCTCCTCCAAGTCTTCCTCCATTTGAATTACATTGTGGTTCGTTAATCCATTTCATATCTCTATCTCCTTTACAAATAAATTTTTTTAACATCAAAATCTTTAAATGCTTCCTCTTCATGAGAAGCAAATATAATAATGCTATCGTCCTTTATTTTTTCAATCAATTTATAGAACCTTTTTTTATTTTCATAGTCTAAAGCAGATGTTATCTCATCAAAAATATATACATCCTTTTTTTCAACAAAGGCTCTTGCTATTAAAATCCTCTGTTTTTGACCACCTGATAAATTACTTTCTTTATTTATAACTGTATTATACTTATTTGATAAACTGTCTATAACTCTATCTAAATCCAAAGTTTTACAAACTTTTTCTACAATTTTTTGTTCTATATTTCTATATAAAGATATATTTTCATATATTGAGTCTGTAAATATATATGAGTTTTGATCTATATATACAAGATTGTTTTTATAGTTATTAAAATCAAATTTTTCACTTTCATTTATTATAAATCTATCTGAAAGTTCAGGATATAATCCTGCTAATATATCAAAAAGTGTGGACTTACCTTTACCACTTTCTCCAACAATTTTATAAATATTCCCTTTTTCAAATTTAAAACTAAAATCATTTATAACACTTATATCCTCTGTATACGAAAAGCTAACGTTATTTAGTTCTATTGAATTTATATTAGTATTTCTATCATCTATAATTGATATTGTTGAAATTTCATCTATTTTATAATTTGAATATATATTTTCTATTCTTTCTAATGAAACACTTATATCCTGTATTAACGCATTAAAATTAGATAAATTATTACTTTCTAATTTGAATTTAGATGCGTAAGAGTTAAAACTGACTAAAGTTCCTATTGTTATTATATTTTTCAAACATAAAATACTTCCTATTAATAATATTAATATACTAGATATAAAAGATATAAAATCAACAACAATATACATATCTATTTCCATTTTTTTCTTATTTACGGCTGCTGTATATACATCATTTGTTAATACTTCAAATTTTTCATTTCGTTTATTACCTATATTAAATATTTTAAATATTTTTAAAGCATTAAGAGAATCATTTATAAAGTTCATATATCTATCTTTCAATTCCATTAACTCTTTTAATCTATTTTTTATTAATTTTCCCATTAATATAAAAATAATAGCTTCTATTGGAACAAATAATAAAACAATTGCACTAAGTCCTATATTCATTGTTAACATTATAACTAGTATTATTACTATAGAAACTACACACTTAATAAAATTCAAAAGTTCATTAAATATGTTTGAAGCTATCATTCCATCTTCCTCGATATTATTTATTAATAAACCTTTGTCAATATTTATAGTGTCTTTATAACTAAACATTAGGATTTGAGAAAATATATCTAATTTTATTTTTTTCTCTATCCTTGCTGTTATTTTTAATAAATATATAGATTCTATTCTATAGATAATAATCGTTAATATAAATAAGAATGTTAATAATAATATATACTTGTATATATCTACACTTTTTGAAGAAATACTATCTATAATACGCCCTACTATAAAGGGATCTAATAAAGAAAAAAACATTTCTATCAAGATTAATATTAACATTATAAAAAATTCATATCTTTTTATATCTAATTTTTTTATATATTTAATTATTAATAATACATCCAACCAAAAATCTTTAATTTTAGAAACTATAGTAATCACTTCTTTCAAAGCTATATAATTTATAGCCACAATATTTTTAATATATTTTTATTTATTAGTATTTTTTATACTTTTATTTTTTCTAACACATTCTATAATGCATATATTACCACTAGGTGTTCTTATATCTTTACCTGAATTTACTCTATCTAAAAACTTTGATATTGATTCACTATCAAAGGGATTAAATATCCACTTTATCCCCTTCATAACTATCCCACCTTTAAATTTTAATTAAAAGCCCTGAAGCAAACAAAATGTTTTGCAGAAAGGCTTACAAAAAGTATCACAAAATCCTTTTGTATCAATTGTTTCCATATTTTTAGGTTCATTTATCCAAGTCATATTGTGCCTCCATATATATTGTGGCTATAAATTTTCAACATTTTTATAAACTACTTTTATATGCATTATCTAGCATTTGATCTATTACAAATTTTTGCTCTCTACATACAGCTTCTCCACGTTTTCTCTTTTGGAACGGGCATCCTCCCATACAAATTGGTAAAAGTTTACATTCTAAACATTTTTTATCGTCGAAAGGATTGTAATTATTATAGAAGAAAAATGTTTCATTATATTCGAATCCGTCCTTTACATTACCTATAATTCCTTCTTTTCTACCAATCTCATCCCAACATTTGTATAAATTTCCTTCTGGATCTATTACAAAACCATTTGCACTCACAGAAACACAAATATTAGGATTTATCATAGGTATATGATTAAAATTTTTATTATTTTCTGTAAATTTATTATGTAACTTTGAAAACTCTTCATAAGTTAAAATGGATTTATTTTTATTTGGTTCTTTAGAGTAATCATCTACTTTTGCTACATATAGAAAAATTTTATCATATACATCATTTTCTTTTAAAATATTTACTAGTTCTTCTATATAATCTTTATTTGTATTATCTATATTAACCCTTATTGTTATATCAATAAGATCACAAGAATTTTTTATATTTTCTACTATTTTATTAAAAGTACCTTCACCCGAAGCAAGCTTTCTTCTAGTATCATGTATCTGTGGAGGACCATCTAATGTTATCTGAGCTGTTTTTACTTTATATTTATTTAATTTTTCCGCATACTCCCTTGTCAAAAGATATCCATTTGTTACAATAGATGCATTATATTTATCAATATCTATATACTTGAGAATATCTTCGCTAATTTTCTCAATTACATCCATAGCCAATAAAGGTTCTCCCCCATACCAAGTAATACTTAAAGATGAATCTCTTTTTATATTATTTTTTATAAATTCTAGTATGCTATTAGCTGTTTCATCACTCATATTTTTAAATTCAATTCCCTTTTCATAACAATATGGACAAACAAAGTTACAAGCTTGAGTTGTTGCTATTGTAAGTCCTAAATAATCTTTATTATATCTAGCAGAATTACTTACATATTTAACAAGCTCTATTTCATCTAAATTGTCATCTATTATCATTTTTCCTTTTATTAATTCTCTTTTTAAATTAGAGTCATCTTCATTAATAAAATCCAAGTTTTTTAAAGACTCATATTCTTCTGCTTTTTCACTATCTAAAAAAAGTATTCCTGAACTTATTGTATTATAAATCAGCTTTCCTTTATCTACATCTTTTTCTATATTAAATGATGAAATTTTCATAGTATTTCATTCCCCCATTTTTTAATATTTATAACTCTATAATTTACACTATTTTGAGTTTGGATATGATTTTGTTCTACATGATATAGGATGTTTTAATGAACATATGTCTATAATGCATGCAGTAATACATTCTTTACAACTTCCTTTTTCATTATTATTTAATTCTTTTGGTTCATTAATCCATTTCATAAGTTCTTCCTCCTATTTTATATAATTTTAATAGTATATATAAATTTAAATATCATTAATACTTAAATTTATTACCTTAATTTTTTTTAATTATCTATTTCCTCTCAAAAAAATTATATTTATAGATTACATTTACATAACTATTCTTTTTAGTTATTTTTTTGTCATTCTTTTCAATTTTATAGTACTATATTTTTTCTTAATTTTCAATATTTTTAATAATTGATTAAAACAATACTGTTATACTAAATAACTATTATCAAATTTTATTCTTTTGCCTTATTAGAAATTAAAAAAGATGTTATCTTGTTAGCAATGGATTCGACCATTTTAGTCCACCTCCATATCTTTTATGCTTACAAAATAACATCTTTTTTCTGAATATTCAACGATTTATCCCCAACTGGTCGTTTTAGAGCTCCAACTGGGCATTGTTTCAAATTTATTATAGGATATCTTCTTATATTACTTTTCTTTTCCACCTAATAAACTTCTTATTGCAACTTCTATAATGGCACCTACAACAGATAGTATTATAGCTAACATCCAAGTTTTAGCTATAAGAGCAAAACCAATACCTAATAATACAGATGAATTAGCATTTGATCCACTTCTTTGACTTTTTCCATAAAAGAAAGGAAAATTACCCTTCCGCTCTACAAATACAAAAATTATTCCTAATACAGCAAAGACTATACCAACATAAAATACAATTGGACTATTTAAGTCTAAAGGACTATTGTTCATAGCTGCTATCATATTTTTAGCAAAGTACACAGCTATTGTCGAAATAATTGTTGCTAATGCACTTAAATATGTTTTTTTATCTTTCATAATTCCTCATCCTTTCTATAAAAAACTATCTACAGTTATAATTTAATATTTTATATATTTAATATACTAAATTTTTTATTTATTTTACAAAC
>SAMEA3387515__coassemble_1924_pt1 | contig 29997 bp, 32 predicted proteins | sample SAMEA3387515__metabat2_high_PE_011 | metagenome-assembled genome bin SAMEA3387515 (sample SAMEA3387515) | Felis catus | biome: Faeces | place: United Kingdom | collected 2012 | reverse complement strand
CTGGAACTATTAAGAATGGTAGTATTCTTGTAAATCCAGTAAGTGTAGCTATCATAACAATCATTATAACTAAATATACTTTTATAGCTCTTCCCGGTCTTAAATCCATTAAGTTCATAAGATTTGTAGAAAGTGCTATTATAAGTGTATTTAATACTATTTCAGGTATGCTTCTTGTTAAGACTACTGATATTAATAATCCAACAAACCCTCCATAAAGTGCTTTAAATCCACCTGTTGTAAGTGTACCTTTGAAAAGACTTTTAAAGTGTCCTTTTAAGCCACTTACGTTTCTATTTCCAATTATATCGTCCATTATCCCTGCAAATGACATAGATAAAGCTGCAAATAAGAACATAAATAAGTATTTCATATGCTCAGAATCTCTATCTATATAAGCTAGTACCATAGATGATATAACAAGCATTGGAACGAATACTATCCCCATACTTACAGGTATCATATCCTGTTTGTAGTTAGGTCTAACTATTTCTCCTTCTATTAACATTTTTTTGAACATAGGAATTATAAGAAGAGTCCCTACAAATCCTACTAATGCAAGTATAAGCATAATGTACATATCTGCCATTACTTAGCACCCCATTCCTTTTTCTTCTGTTTTACAACTTTTTTAATATGGTAATACTGTTTACCTCTGTGGATAAATCCTTTTAAATCCCTTCCTGTTTCATTGTGAGTCATTTCCACTGGAACTTCTTTAATTCTGTATCCCCATTTTAATATGTCTATAGACATCCCTACTTCGACACCGTATCCATAAGGTATTGTATCAAATCTTTCTATTACTTCTTTTTTGAATATTCTCTGACCTGATATACTGGCATTTAATTCAACACCTGTCATTTCATATACAGATTCTTTAGCTAGTCCTTTTACAAGTCCTAAACCACCCTTTTTCTTAGCTCCAGGGAACTGTGCTATTGTCACATCTGCCTCGTCATCAAATACTGGTTTTATTATTTTTATTACTTCTGAAGAACAAGACCCTAAATCTGCATCTAAGAATCCTACTATATCTGCATTTTTAAGAGCTTCTTTTAGACCAAAGTTAAGAGCATATCCCTTACCTCTATTTTTATCAAGTCTAAATACTTTTACTTTTTCACTATCTACACTTCTAGCTTCTGATTCTGTATTGTCAGAAGAACCATCGTCGACAACTATTATTTCATTTATTTCATCTATACCAACAATCCCTTCAAGAGTAGCTTTTATTCTGCTACCCTCGTTGAATGCTGGCATTATTATGCTTGTATAATGTTCCATTTTTTTCTCCTTATTTTTCCATTGGGATTAGAGAAGATGCTGTATCTAATCTTCCGAAATTACCTACAAGATTTTCATCCTGTATTAGAGCTACTAAAGAAAGTACTCCTGTTTTTTCATCTATATTATCTACAGTTGCTGCTTTATTTTTAGCATACTGCTCAACATATGAAGTTTTAGCTCCTTTTGTCTGTGCTTCAACTACATATTTGTTTTCAGATTTTAATTTTGATACTACAAATTTATCAAGTTCATTGAACTGTTTTGCTGGATCTGATGATTCTGATGCTGCTGATATTACAACAGATGAGAAGTTTGAAATATCATCGCTTTCAGAATTTAAGTCTATCATCTTTAATTCTTCTAGTGGAGCTAAAGATTCAGCATTACCTCTTTTTACTATGTCGAACACATAGTTTACAACGTCCCCAGTTGATTTAAATTTTTCTCCAGTTTTTTCAGCTGCCTGTTTTATTAATTCTTTGTCAGTTATTTCTTTATTGAATATTAATTCAAAAGCAACTGAACCATCATACTGATTTACTATTTCTTTTAATTTGTCTACATTTTCTGTTCTACCGTAAGTAGATACAACAGCAACTTTTTTACCTGATAAAGAGCCTGACATTAAAGCATCTGCATTTTCATTTACATACTCTACTAAAGCATTGTACTTTTTATCAGTATTTTTTAAGTCAGATGATAATGTATCATTTTCTTCCTGGATACTGTTGAATTCTTCATCAAGCTGCTCTATTATAGCTGCCTGCTGTTTGTTCATTTCTTCGTTATTGTTTAGATTGAATCCAACAAGTATCCCTATACCTAACGCTAGGAATATTGCCCCAATCGAAACAATGTAGTATTTCATATTTATATGCATAATATTTTCCTCCTGCTAAAACTACATATTGAGCATTATTCTTAATTTTAATTGCATAAGCTGTATAAACTGCTGCATTCTTGGAGATAGTGATGCCAGTATTAATACTGGGAATAATGCAGTAGCTATTAATGCCCAAATATATTTTATTTTTAATTTACTTCTGTATAAAAGGTTAACACCTTTTGCATCTATAAGCTTTGCACCTATTTTCATTCTAACTAGGAATGTACTCGCCATACCTTTTCTACCTTTTTCAAGGAAGTCTATTATATTAGAATGAGTTCCAAGTGCAACTATAAGCTCAGCATTGTACTCGTATGCTATAAGCATAGCAATATCTTCACTTGTACCTGGTGCTGGGAATACTACAGCATCAAGTCCTAAATCCTGTACTCTTTTTAGTCCAGGTGCTCTACCATCTGTATATGCATGTACAACGATTTCTCCAGCTGCCTTTAATGATTCATCGCTTACACTATCCATATCCCCTACAACAACATCTGGTTTATATCCAAATTCCATAAGTGCATCTGCTCCACCATCAACACCTACTAGTATTGGTTTGACCTCTTCAATATAAGAAATCATTGTAGCTAAATCTTCCTTATAATCCTGTCCTCTTACAACTATAAGTACCTGTTTTCCCCGATATTTTGTTTTTACTTTAGGTATTTCAACTTCACCAAGTATAAAACCTTTTTCTTTTTTAGCATACTCTATAGTATTGTCTATAAATCTGTCTAATTCTTCCCCTAAGTTATCATACGCTAATTTTATCTGAACAGCTACTTTTTCTCTAGTAAGTACATCTCCTTCTCCTATTAGCTCATCACCACGGAATATTTTTCCATCCTCTACTAGTAATGTTTCGCCTTCAGATACATTGTTAAAAAGATCTTCTCCTACTCTATCTATTATAAGTATGTTGTTTTCTGTTAAAATCCCAGGTCCCTTGTTAGGATATCTACCACTTATAGACTCAGCAGCATTTATAACTAATTTGACCTTAGCTTCAACTAAAGAATTTGCTGCAACCTCATCTATATCAACATGGTTGATGACTGCTATCTCACCAGGCTGAATTCTTTTAGCAAGCTTCTTTGTTTTGCGGTCTACCCTTATCGGTGCCTTGACTATCATATCAAACCCTCCAAATTTCATAAAATCACATTATATTATACCATATTTTTTTATTTAAATATAAATTTTTATAAAAAAATAGGAAAGTTGATTTTATCAACTCCCCTAATATAGACTTATTTTTCTTTATTTAACCTTTTAACTTTATAATATTTTAATGTTTTTTCCACATATAAGGATTTTTTATAGTTTTAGAGTTTCTTATTTTTTCAGCTGCACAAAATACAAATTCCATATTTGTAGGAATATCATTTTTAGAAAAAATATCACACCCTAAAATTTGATTGAGCTCCTCATAATCCCTATTCTTTTTTAAATCTTGTATAGCATATCTAATACTTCTCTCTATATTCGTCTTTTCGGTATTATTTTTATTTGCTATAGCACCGATAGTAGTACTATCCTCTTTTATATCGTACTTTGTATCTCTTAAAAGCTCAATATATATAGATTCCTTTATATACCTATACCCTTTTAATTTCGAGCGAATTCCCAAATAATTTATAAATTCGCTTGTATCTGCTTCTATTGAACTTATGCAACGTATATCATCAATATTCAATTCTTCATATTGATCTTCTTCTATATACCAGCATATAGTATTATATAATGGTCTATCAATATACCTCATTTTTTCTCCCCCATTTCTCCAAAGTTTATTGATAAGTTTACCTATTATGCTTATATAAATACAACTATCTACATTTGTATTCTTCTGCAAGAGAAAGTATTTCTTTTGCATGCTCGATTGTTTTTTCTGTTATCTGCTTTCCAGATATAAGTCTTGAGATTTCTCTCTTTCTACCATCGGCATCCAATTTTTCAACAACTGTAAATGTTCTTTCACCATCTGTTTTCTTTTCTATACAATAGTGTGTATCTGCGTTGGCTGCAATCTGTGGAAGATGTGTTATACAGATTATCTGCTTCTTAGTAGCTATATCAGATAATTTTTCACCTACATTCTGTGCAGCAATACCACTTATTCCTGTATCAATTTCATCAAATACCAATGTTTCTATCTCATCCGTATCAGCTAAAATAGTCTTAAATGCAAGCATAAATCTAGATATTTCTCCTCCAGATGCCACCTTTGATATAGGTCTTAAGTCTTCCCCAACGTTGAAAGAAATCATAAATTCTGCAAAATCTCTTCCCTCTGCAGTAAAATCTCTATCACTAAACTCTGTACAGAATCTTACATTTTTCATATCCATACTATCTAGCTCTTCAATTAGAAGTGCAGCCATCTTCTCAGCTTGCTCTTTTCTAATTTCAGTTAATACTTCTGATTTTTTGTACAGCTCTTTTTCTATAGATTCTAATTTTTCCTTTAATCTCTCTTTTTCCTCATCTCTATTTAAAATATCGTACAATCTTTTAGATATTTTTTCGTGGAAATTAAAGATATCCTCTATAGTATCCCCGTATTTTCTTCTAAGATTATTAATATCATTTAATCTAATTTCTATCTGCTCAAGTTCATATGGCTCAAAATTTATACTATCCTTATAATCTCTTATTTCTCCAGATAAATCCTGAAGCTCATACATTATTCTCTCTACCTCATTGTAAATATCCCCTATTTTCTTATCAAAAGACGCTATAGAAGATAACTCACTTACAACTCTACCTACTATGTCAATAGCATTTATCTCGCTATTGTGGATTGCTTCATATGATACATTTAGATTATTGAATATTTTTTCGCTGTTTCTAAATACATCCCTCTTCTGTATGAGCTCTTCATATTCTTCAGGATTTAGATTTGCCGCTTCTATCTCATCAATTTGGAATTTTAGCAAATCTATTTCCCTCTGTATTTCCATCTCATCTTTATTGTCGTTCAATCTTAATAGTTCTGACTTCACCTTAGAATACTCAGAATAAAGCTCTTTATACTCCATTTTTGCATCCACTATTGTTTCTCCAGCAAATGCATCTATAAATTTCAAATGTCTGCTTGGATCAAATAACAACTGGTTTTGATGCTGCCCGTGGACATCTATCAAGTATGATACTATCTCTTTAAGCAAAGATAGTTTAACAGTTCTTCCATTGACCCTAGCAGTACTCTTCCCGTCAGAATATATTACTCTGGCTATAGTAATAATTCCGTCTTCCATATCAATATCATTTTCAGACATTATTCTTTTTAAATTTTCATTTTCAGAGTAGAAAACTGTTTCTACAAAACCTTTATCAGTTCCTTTTCTTAAAAATGATTTATCATATTTATTTCCAAGACACAGACCTAACGCATCTATTATTATAGATTTCCCAGAACCTGTTTCCCCTGTCAAAATATTCAAGTTTTTGTCTATAGTGAGCCTCAGCTCCTCTACAAGAGCACAATTTTTCATATATATTTCGAGAATCAAACCAATATGTAGTATACCTATATACTACAAACTCACCTCCAAGCTCACAAATCATATCGATTTAGTGAAAATTTTTACGTCTTTAATATTTAATTTATAAAATTTATTTTTTATAAATTAGCAAAATAACCCTATATTACGGGTTATTTGCTAAACTGATGCGATTTTTCAACAACTTCTCTTATATTTTCAAAGTGTTTTTCTCTATCGTAAGTAAATCCTTCATTAGATGTACATAGATGTATTAAGTATTCTATATTTCCTTCTGGTCCTTTTATAGGTGAGAAATCTAGATTTTTAATAGCAAATCCATTTTCTACCACAAAATCAGAAATCATTTCTATAACTTCTATATGAGTTGAAGTTTCTCTTACGACACCTTTTTTACCAACTTTTTCTCTTCCTGCTTCAAACTGTGGTTTTATAAGAGCTACTATTTCTCCGCCATCTCTAAGCAGCTTTTTAGCTACAGGAAGTACTAATTTTAATGATATAAATGATACGTCTATAGAAGCAAAATCTGGGAATTCTTTTAAATCCTCAGTTGTGACGTTTCTTATGTTAGTTCTTTCCATACAAACTACTCTTTCATCACTTCTAAGCTTCCATGCTAACTGTCCATATCCAACATCTATAGAAAATACCTTTATAGCTCCGTTCTGAAGCATACAATCTGTAAATCCTCCTGTAGACGCTCCTATATCCATACAAATTTTTCCCTCTAGTGTAAGGTCAAAATTCTTCATAGCCTTTTCTAATTTTAATCCCCCTCTACTTACATAAGGTATTGGATTTCCTTTAACTTCTATATTTGCATCTTCCTTTACTTCTGTTCCAGCCTTGTCACATCTCTGATTATCTACAAAAACTAATCCAGCCATTATAGCTTTTTTAGCTCTTTCTCTACTTTCGAAGTAACCCTGCTCAACTAGAAGCACATCTATTCTTTTCTTCATATTAATCCTTTCCAGAATTTATACTCTATATACAATTATAAACTCTAAATTTTTTTTATTCTTTCTACAATTTTATTTGCTGATATTCCAGCTAATTCCTGTAGCTCTTCGCAGCTACCATGAGGAATAAATTTTTCTGGTAATGCTATGTTAATTACCTTGTTATTATATTCCTTTTCTGACGCATACTGCAATATCCTGCTTCCAAAACCACCGATGATTATATTATCCTCGACAGTAACAATATTTTTATATTTAGAAAACATCTCATCTAATAACTTTTCATCAATAGGTTTTAAGAATCTAGCATTTACAACACCAATACTTATACCTTCTTTTTCTAGTACTTCTGCTGCTTCAAGAGCATTTTTAACCATATTTCCTATAGCTAAAATTACTGTATCTTTTCCTTCTTTTAAAACCTCATATGTACCAGTTTCTATTTTTCCATATTTTCCAACATTTAACTCATAACAATTTCCACGAGGGTATCTTATAGCACATGGTCCATCTATTTCTAAAGATAAATCCATCATAAACATAAGCTCTTTTGAATCTTTTGGAGCCATTACTGTTATTCCAGGAATACTATTTAGATAAGACAAATCAAATTCTCCATGATGTGTTTCCCCATCATTTCCTACAAGACCAGCTCTATCTATAAGGAATGTAACATTTTTTCCTGTAATACAGACATCGTGTAAAACCTGATCATACCCTCTCTGAAGGAACGATGAATACACAGCAAAATAAGGCTTCATTCCATTTTTTGCAAGTCCTGCAGAAAATGCAACTGCATGTTGTTCTGCAATTCCCACGTCATAATATCTATTAGGATGATTTTTTTCAAATATATTAAGCCCTGTTCCTGAAGGCATAGCAGCAGTTATTGCTACTATTCTATCGTCTATACAAGCCATCTGAGATAGCTTTTCTCCAACAGCTGCAGATATGCTTTTTTTATCAGATGGTTGTACACCAACTTTTATATCAAACTTAGAAACACCATGATATTTATCTGGATGTTCCTCAGCATATCTATATCCTTTACCTTTTTTAGTTATAACATGTAAAAGCATCGGGCCTTTTCTTTCTTTTGCATTTTTTAAACAAGCTATTAAATCACTTATATTATGACCATCTATAGGACCGTAGTATTTAACCCCTATAGAATCAAAAAATGCACATTCTTGTGGTACAAAACTATACATTATAGTATCTGTAAGTCTGCTTGCAGCCCTAGATATCTGCCCTCCTGTGCTAGTCATATTTAAAAATCTATCTACTTCACCCTTCATTTTGTGAACTTTAGAATTTCTAATCAAACCAGACATATATGTAGACATACCACCTACATTTTTATCTATAGACATTTCATTGTCATTTAAAATAATAATCATATCATTCTTTATATATCCAAGCTGATTTATAGCCTCAAGAGCCATACCACCAGTTATAGAGCCATCCCCTATAACCGCTATGACACTTCCATCCTCACCTTTTATATCTCTTGCACATGCAAGTCCAACTGCTGTTGATATAGAAGTAGAACTATGACCAGTGTCTATTATATCGTGACAACTTTCTTTTTCTTTAGGGAATCCACTCATTCCATCAAGTTGTCTTAATGTGTCAAATTTATCTTTTCTTCCTGTAACAATCTTATGTACGTATGACTGATGGCCAACATCCCATACTATTTTATCTTTCGGACTATCAAACACTTTATGCAGTGCCAATGTCAATTCAACTACTCCTAAATTAGAAGCTAAATGTCCCCCTGTTTTTGATACAGATCTCACTAAAAACTTTCTTATATCCTTTGCAAGAAGATCTAGTTCCTCTATACTCATATTTTTTATATCTTTAGGAGAGTTTACTTTATCCAAATATTTGTACATTATCCTCACCTCTACTTTATTACATAAGTACAAGTGCCACTATTATTCCTAATATAGCACCACCTAAAACCTCAAAAGGCGTATGTCCAATAAGTTCCTTTAATTTTTCATTTTGTATTAATTTACCGTGTTGAAGGTCTTCTAACATCTGATTTAATATTGTAGCCTGTTTACCAACAGCTCTTCTAACACCTGCTGCATCGTACATTACAATAGCAGCAAAAACTACAGCTATTGCAAAGTTTGTAGAGTGGAACCCATCTACCATTCCAACAACAGTAGCTAAACTAGTTACAAAAGAAGTGTGAGAACTAGGCATTCCTCCAGATGTAGTTATTCTTTTTATATCAATTCTTTTTTCTTTTCCAGTAAATATTTTTATAAACTGAGCCAAAAAACACGCTATTATACTTATAGCCAATGCTCCGTTATGTGAAAATTCCATAAGGTATTTCATAATATACCTCCTTATCAAAGATTAGTGATCTCTAGATAGTATATAATCTGCTAAACCATCTAAGAATACTGTATCATCAGTTATCTTAGATATACTTTTCTTAGCATCTTCAACCAATTCTATAGCTATCTCTCTAGATTTTTCAAGTCCCATTAAAGATGGGTATGTAGATTTATTATTTTCTATATCACTTCCTACATGTTTTCCTAATTTAGCTTCATCTCCAACTATATCTAATATGTCGTCAACTATCTGGAATGCTAGACCTATTTTATTTGCATATTCTGTTATACATTCCATCTGTTTTTCATCAGCTCCACCTATAGCAGCTCCTGCTCTCATACAGCCGACCATCATGGCTGCAGTTTTATTTTCGTGTATATAGTCTAATTTTTCCTTAGGTATCTGAGTATTTTCACTCTGGACATCTACAACCTGTCCACCTACCATACCGTATATACCTGCCCCTCTAGCTATCTCATATGTAGCTCTTAGATATCTTTCTGGATTTTCTTTTCCTATAGATTCTTTAAGCATTGTTTCATATGCAAAGTTAAGAAGTGCATCTCCAGCAAGTATTGCCATAGCTTCACCAAATACTTTATGGTTTGTAGCTCTACCTCTTCTTAAATCGTCGTTATCAAGCGCAGGAAGGTCATCATGTATTAGAGAGTATGTATGTATCATCTCTATAGCTGCTGCAAATGGAATTGCATTGTCTGTATCTCCACCAACTATTCTACAAGCTTCAAGAGTAAGAACTGGTCTTAATCTTTTTCCTCCTGAGCTTAAACTATAATTCATGGCTTCCATTATAGTTTTCTGATAACCAACTTCTTCTGGCATATACTTTTTGATAATTTCTTCAGCATAATTAGCTCTTATTTTTAATTCTTCTTTAAAGTCCATTTTTCTTTCCTCCTAAACAAACTATTTTTCAAAATCTTCTTCTAATCCTAATTCATTGAACTTTTTAACTTTCATTTCAGCCTCATCTAAAAGCGCCTTGCATCTTCTATATAAAGCTATTCCTTCTTCGTACATCTCAAGTGATTTATCAAGCCCTGTACTCTTATCCTCTAAGGCTCTTAAAACTTCCTCTAATCTTGAATACGCTTGTTCATAAGTCATATTTTCTATATTGCTCATCGGATTACCTCTCAATTTAAATTATTTCTTTTCTATAGAATTTACAGTACAGTCTGCATTTCCATCGCTCATCATAATACTCAAAGACTCACCAACATTTATGTCTTCTGTACTGTTGACTGTTTTTCCTTCTTTTTGTACCATACAGTATCCTCTATCTATCGTAGCTAATGGACTTAAGCTATGTAGTAAAGCTCCTGTATTTCTCATATTTTCTCTCTTACTGCTCATAATCTGTTCCATACTATTAACCATATTCACAGATGCAGTATCTAATCTATATTTTTCAATATCTATTTTATTAGATATACTATTTTCAATTCTATTAGATATAACCTTTAAATTATTTTTATCCTCTTTTATAACTTCATTCTTAACAATAGAACAAATTTCCGAAAAATTATTTTCTAGCTGGTACTTTTCTTTTTCTATCTTAGACTCTATACCTCTAGTCAATTTATTCGAAATTAATTCTAAATTATTCTTTCCAGATTTTATAACATCATTTTTTACAATGGTACATATAGAATTAAAAGTATTGTCAGCTTTATTTCTATCTCTCTCTATAACTGAAGACATATTGTTTTTTAGCCGATTTTTACAATTATCTAGTCTATATAGCACTTCATTCAAATCTGGCACTGCAATTTCTGCCGCAGCAGAAGGTGTAGGTGCTCTCATATCGGATACAAAATCGCAAATCGTATAGTCCACCTCATGTCCTACTGCCGAAATTATAGGTATATCTGATGCAAATATAGCTCTTGCTACCTTTTCTTCATTAAAAGACCAAAGCTCCTCTAGAGATCCACCACCTCTACCAACTATCATGGTATCTACATTCTGCATCTTGTTGAAAAATTCTATCCCCTTTACAATTTCATCCGCAGAATTTGCTCCCTGCACAGCAACTGGGTACAAATACACGTTAACCTTAGGAAATCTTCTTCTAACAACATTTATTATATCTCTAATTACCGCACCTGTTTGTGATGTTACAACACCTATACTCTTGGGCATATAAGGTATTTTTTTCTTAAACCTCGGATCAAATAGCCCTTCCCGGTTTAACTTCTTCTTCAATCTTTCAAATTCTATATGAAGGTTACCTACTCCATCTTTTTCTACTTTTCGTATATATAACTGATAAGCTCCATCTCTTTCGTATACCGATATATATCCATTTGCAACGATTTTCATTCCATCTTCTAACTGCAATGACTTGTCGTAATTTCCCTTAAAAATCACACATTTCATCTTAGAAGTTTCGTCTTTTAAGGTTAAATATACATGCCCACTAGAATTTATCTTAAAGTTAGAAATCTCTCCCCTAACCTTTAAGTTGTATAATATTGGATCATTAGATAAAACTTTCTTTATATATGAATTCGCCTCGCTTATTTCAAGTGCTCTAATTTCCATTTTTAATTCTCCTAAATAATTCTCTAAATTATTTTATAAAATCATCTAATCCTATTATAGCACAACCACATGCGTTATCTGCTGAGTATGCACCAACTGTAAAGAAACTGTTAATATTATACACCTGAAGTTTCTTTGACAGCCTTTCTGAAATATATTTACTCGATGCAACTCCACCAACAAATACGACATCATCTATCTCGTATTCATCACATACAAATCTCAATGCTTTCTCCAAACTTTTTACCGCTGCATTCATAACAGCCTTAGAAACATAGTACTTATCTTTTTCTTCCATCAATTTGTATACCTGATTTTCTAATCCAGATATATTCATATAACCGTCTTTTACAGACGTCTTTAATCCATTTGTAACCTCTTCCTTACATAAAAGTGCATTTTCGTCTACATATTTTCCAGCTGGAAAATCATAGCCCATCTTAACACCTACTCTATCTATCAACTGCCCAAAACTTATATCCTTGGTTCCACCTACTATCTCCGTCTTATATCCTTTATCACATTTTTCTGTAAGTAGAATTTCCATAGTCCCACCAGACATATGTACAGATACAAATCTCTCCAATTCTTCTTTATCGCAGCCGTAAAGAGATGCTGCTATATGATTTTCTTGATGTGTAGTTTCTAGCATCTCGCAGTCAAATATAGCCGCCATTGTCTTTGCAAAATTCTTCCCAACCTCAAAAACAGGCATATATGACTCCTCTACATCTCTAGGTTTTGCCGAAGCACAAATCATCTCTACCTTATATCCCTTTTTATGAATATGTTTTTTTAATCTTTCCGAAATCTCTCCAAAATTTTTAATATGTTGAAAAACGGCATCGCTCTGTCTAAGCCCACGCTCACCATTTTTTACATTCAGCATTATTCTTTCATTAAATACTATTTCTCTATTTAAAGTTATAGCTGCTATAGAAGTTGTATAGCAGCTAGTATCAATCCCTATTATTATTCGATTATTTTCTGTCATTTAAGTAACTACCTAAAACTCCATTTATAAATTTTGGAGATTTATCATCGCAGTACATTTTTGCCATTTCTATAGCTTCATTTATAGATACCTTTTCTGGTATGCTATCAATAAATCCTATCTCAGCTATTGCAAGTCTTAATATTGCAACGTCTACTTTTGGCATTGTCATTATAGACCATCCTTTAGCGTATTTGTCTATTGCTTCGTCTATTTCTTCGTGTTTTTCTTCGTATATTTTGCATACATTAGACACATAATCTAGGTTTAAATAGTTTTCTAAATCTATTTCTTCTTCAGTTTCCATAGATTCGTGTACATCGCTGTCATTTGAGCTCTGAAGTTTTAATTCTTCAAATCTATTAACTATATACTCCTCGTTACCTACTAAAAATTCTTTTACCTTACTTTCTAAATCCGATAAATCATCTTTTACTACATCTAAGTTATATATGAATTTCATCATATATTCTCTTGATGTTACTGTCTTCACTCTATTGAATCCCATAAATTTCCTCCTATATTTTTTCCGCACTATTTTTTTAATATAATTATTTATTAAATCAAATTTTTCCGTTTATTTCAATAAATTTTTCCAATTTACAAAAATATTTTGTCGCTCAAAAAACCCTCTGAAAAATCAGAGGGTATCCATTAATTTTTCTTAGCTTCTTCTTTATCTTTTTTGAAACTTACACCCTGAACATGTATGTTTACCTGAGATACGTCTAGCCCTGTCATTGTTTCAACAGCATTTTTAACATTTTCCTGTACTTTAAATGCTACATCTGGTATAGCAAATCCAAATTTAACAACTACCATAATATCAACAGTTACAACTTCTTCTTCTAACTGTATTTTTACTCCATTATTTTTTAGTAATTTATCTGCTATGCTCTGAGAAGACTCAACCCCTTCAACTTCTAGAGCTGCTATCCATGCTATTGTAGAAACAACGTCATTAGATATTTTTATCTGTCCACAATTATTATTTTCCATCATTTTATATTTACCTCCCGCGTATTAGGTATTATTTACTCAATTATTTTAAAGCACTTATAGATATAATAATACCAAATTGAAAGAAACAATGCAATAACGTAATATTTTTAGCAAAAGAAAAGACAAGATTATAATCAATATTAAAACTATAATACAATACTTAATTAATGATTATTTCTCTTGTCTATATTTTTATGTTATCCAATAAAGTTATAAAACTTTTTTAGCAGTAATTTTTTCTACTCGTATTTTTTTAATACTATTGTAGCATTATGCCCACCAAATCCAAGAGAGTTGCTTAGAGCATAATTTATAGTTCTTTCTTTACCTTTATTTGGAGTGTAATCTAAATCCATTCCTTCTCCAAGATTTTCTAAGTTTATAGTAGGCGGCACAAAATTGTCTTTTATAGCAAGTGCACATACTATCGCCTCTATTGCACCAGATGCACCAAGAAGATGTCCTGTCATAGATTTTGTAGAAGATATAGAAACATTTTTAGCATTTTCACCAAATACTGATTTAATCGCCATAGTTTCATATAAATCATTGTAATATGTAGAAGTACCATGCGCATTTATGTAGTCTATCTGAGCTGGTTCTATTCCCGCATCATTTATAGCCACCTGCATTGCTCTAGCTGCACCTTCTCCACTTTCAGCAGGAGTAGTTATATGATATGCATCAGAAGTCATTCCATATCCTACTATTTCAGCGTATATTTTTGCATTTCTTTTTATAGCACTTTCTAATTCTTCTAATATTAATATTCCACATCCTTCTCCCATTACAAATCCATCTCTGTCTTTATCAAATGGTCTTGATGCCTTCTGAGGGTTATCGTTATTAGTAGACATAGCTTTCATATTACAGAACCCAGCCACAGCAAACTCAGCTACAGCAGCTTCTGTTCCCCCAGCTATCATAATATCTGCATCTCCTCTTTGGATTATCTTAAAAGCATCTCCTACAGAGTTTGTCCCAGATGCACATGCTGTACATATATTAGTACTTGGTCCTTTTGCGCCAAATTCTATAGCTACCTGTCCTGCAGCCATATTTCCTATCATCATAGGTATGAAGAATGGACTAACTCTTCTATTTCCTTTTTCAAGAAGGTTTTTGTGCTGAGCTTCTATTGTTTCAACTCCACCTATTCCCGTACCTATTACAGTACCCATTCTATTTCCATCTATATTGTTTAAATCTAGCTCAGAGTCTGCAACAGCTAGCTTAGAAGCTACCATTGCAAACTGAGTAAATCTATCCATTTTTTTAAGTTCTTTTTTACTTATATAATCTTCTGGTGTAAAATCTTTTACCTCACCTGCTATCTGTGTCTGGTAATTTGTGTAGTCAAATCTAGTTATCTTACCTATACCAGATACACCACTTTTTATATTTACCCAGAAATCGTCTTTCCCTGTTCCAACTGGAGTTACGCATCCTAAACCAGTTATAACAACTCTTTTTTTCATAATTTCCTCCAATTTTCAATCTATCTTAGATTTACTATTCTTTTTTATGAAAATTTATTATTTATTGGCTTCTATATATTTAACTATATCGCCTATTGATTTGAATTCTTCAGCTGCTGTATCTGGTATTTCCATATCAAATTCATCTTCTAAAGACATTATTATTTCTACAGCGTCTAATGAATCTGCTTCTAAATCATTCATTAAAGAAGTCTCCATTGTTATTCCTTCATTTTCAACACCTAACTGATCTACTATTATTTCTACTACTTTATCAAACATTTTAATTTCCTCCATAATTACCTTTTTAAATTTTTAATTTTTTAGTTTAGTTTTAGTTTTTAGTTTAGTTTTTATATTTTGAGTTTTTATATTTTAAATTTAATTTTGTTTTAATATTATTTAAAACTTTTAATTAAATTTACATAACCATTCCACCGTCTACGTTAATAACCTGACCTGTTATATAACTAGACATATCACTTGCTAAGAATAATGCTGTATCTGCTATATTCTCTGCGTTTCCTATACATTTTTTAGGAATCTGCTCAAGCATTTTTCCTTTTAAATCATCTGATAAGACATCAGTCATATCTGTTTCTATAAATCCTGGTGCTATAGCATTTATATTTATGTTTCTTGAAGCTAATTCTTTAGCTACAGCCTTAGTAAATCCTATTACACCAGCTTTAGATGCGCAGTAGTTTGCCTGTCCAGCATTTCCTACAACACCTACTACAGAAGACATGTTTATTACTCTTCCGTATTTTTTCTTCATCATAAACTTAGTGGCAGCTTTAGTTACATTAAACACACCTTTTAAATTTATGTCTATTACCTTATCAAAGTCTTCTTCTTTCATTCTCATAAGCAATCCGTCTTTTGTTATTCCAGCGTTGTTTACAAGAATATCTATCTTTCCAAATTCAGCTACTATATCTTCAACCATTTTAGTAGCATTTTCAAAATCTGAAACATCGCATTTTATTATTTTGCAAGTTTTTCCTAGTTTTTCTATTTCTTTGCTAACTTCTAGTGCAGCTTCTTCATTTGATGTATAGTTTATAGCCACATCTGCTCCATTTTCGGCAAATGCAATCGCTATTGCTCTACCTATCCCCCTTGAGCCACCAGTCACAAGCACCGACTTTCCTTCAAAATTTAGTTTATTAGTTGCCATTGGCTTCACCCCCAATTGACTCTATAAATGCATTTACATCAGCTGCCGTATCTAAATTTACTATCTCTACATCAGCTTTTTTCTTAGATGCTATTTTTTTAATAAAAGCTCTAAGTGTTTTACCTGGTCCTATTTCTATAAATCTATCAAAACCTTCATCGATTAATTTAGATATAGAATCTTCCCAAAGAACTGAGCTATATACCTGTTTTATAAGTATTGATTTTATTTCCTCTGGATCTTTGTGTATATTTGCATCTACATTAGATACAACATCAACACTCGGCTCTTTCATATCGACTTTATCTAATTCTAATTTTAATTTTTCTCCAGCTCCTTTTAATAATGAAGAGTGGAATGGGCCACTTACATCTAGCATAATTGCTCTTTTGGCTCCATTTTCTTTTAAAAGAATTGTTGCTTCTTCTACAGCTACTTTTTCACCAGATATTACTATCTGTGCTGGCGAATTATAATTCGCAATCTCAACTGTACCTGATTCTAATTTGAGAATACATTCTTCTATGAGTTCTCTACTTGCTCCTATTACAGCGCACATTGCACCTTCTCCATCTGCAACTTCATTGCTCATTATAAGTCCTCTTTTTCTAACAAGAGATACTGCATCTTTAAAATCCATTGTATTTGCAGCAGTTAAAGCACTGTATTCACCTAGGGATAACCCTAAACAAGCATCGTATTTAAAGCTTTCATATTTAGATAATATTTCCATTATAGCCATACTATGTGTTAGAAGTGCTGGCTGTGTATTTTCTGTTTTAGAAAGCTCACTTTTTTTATCTTCATCGTGCATCATACTTATCAAATCAAAATCCATTAAAGAATCTGCTATATCAATAACTTCTTTTGCAACTTCAAAACTTTCGTATAAGTCTTTTGCCATTCCTGTATACTGAGCTCCCTGTCCAGGAAATACTAGGGCTGTCTTACTCATATCTAATCCCTCCTAAAATATTCCCGGCATTATATCTAAAGCCTGTTTTGAAATTTCTTCTACTATTTCTTTACATGGTTTGATTTCTCTAACCATTGCTGCACTCTGTCCTGCCATAAAAGATCCACCATCTTTATCGCCTTCTACAACTGCTAATCTAAGTGCACCTGCTCCTAATTTTTCTAATTCTTCTGGAGATGCTCCTTCTTTTTCCATTTTTAAGTATTTTTTAGCTAATTTATTTTTTAGAGTTCTAACTGGATGTCCTGTTGGTCTTCCTGTTACAACTGCATCTCTATCCTTAGCTTTTAATACCGCATCTTTATAATTCTGATGTATGTTACATTCTTCAGAACATATAAATCTAGTACCTATCTGAACTCCTTCTGCACCTAGTGCAAATGAAGCAGCTATTCCTCTACCATCTGCTACACCACCAGCTGCTATAACTGGTATGTTTAAAGCTTCTGCAACCTGAGGAACTAGTACCATAGTTGTAAGCTCTCCTATATGTCCTCCAGCTTCTGTACCTTCAGCTATTACAGCATCAGCACCTAGTTTTTCCATTCTCTGTGCTAAAGCTACTGTAGGAACAACAGGAATTACTTTTATTCCAGCTTCTTTTAATCTATCCATATATTTAGCTGGGTTTCCTGCACCAGTTGTTATACCTGCTGGTTTTTCTTCTATTATTAAATCTATAACCTCATCTGCATTTGGAGACATTAACATTACATTTACTCCAAATGGTTTATCAGTTAATCTTCTACAATTATCAATTTCTTTTTTAACTATATCGGCAGTAGCACTACCAGTTCCAATTATCCCAAATCCTCCAGCATTTGATACAGCTGCAGCTAAATTTGAATCAGCAACCCAAGCCATACCACCCTGGATTATAGGGTATTTTATATTTAGTATTTCACAGATTCTATTCATAAATCCTCCTATATACTCCACTCTACAACAGAAGCGCCCCAAGTAAGACCTCCACCAAATCCAACAAGTACCACCTTATCGCCTTTTTTTAGCTTTCCTTCTCTAAAAGCTTCATCTATCGCTACTGGAACAGATGCTGACGACATATTTCCGTATCTTGTTAAATTTACATATACCTTATCTTTTTCTAACTTTAATCTTTTTGCCGACGAATCTATTATTCTTATGTTAGCCTGATGTGGTATAAGAAAATCTATATCTTCAAGAGTTAGATTTGCAGCTTCTACAGCCTTAACTGATTCATCAGCCATTTTTCTAACAGCAAATTTAAAAACATCATTTCCCGCCATCTGAACTGTATGAAGCTTGTTTCTAACACTTTCTTCACCTGCTTTTATTCTGGATCCTCCAGCAGGTATTTTAAGATAATCTTTACCAGAACCATCCGCACCATTAGTAATAGATAGGATACCACCATTTTCTACAGCTGAGATAACAGCAGCACCTGCTCCATCTCCAAATAGAACCGCTGTAGATCTATCGTCGTAATTTATAACACTAGATAAAGTTTCTGCTCCTATTATCAGTACGTTTTTATATGCTCCTGATTCTACAAACCGTTTCGCAATATTCATAGCATATAAAAAACCAGAACAAGCAGCTGCTAAATCAAATGCCGCAGCATTTACCGCTCCGATATTTTCCTGAACAATACAAGCAGTAGCTGGAAGAGGGCTGTCTGGAGTAATAGTTGCAAGGATTATCATATCCACATCTTTTGGCTCAAGTTTTGCACATTCTAATGCTTTTAATGCAGCTTTTGATGCAGTATCTGACGTTGCCTCTCCTTCTGCAACCTTTCTTCTCTCAGAAATCCCAGTTCTCGTCCTTATCCATTCATCTGACGTGTCCATTATCTTTTCTAAATCGAAGTTGGTTACTACATTCTCGGGAACATAGCTTCCAACCCCTATAATACCTGCTTTTATATCCATATTTTCTATTCTCCCATAGTGATTTTATTCTTCATCACCGCTGGCTTCTTCTTCCTTCTTAGAATACTCATTTATGAATTCTTTTATATCCTCAACAACATTTCCTTCAGCAAATTTAATAGCCTGTCTAACAGCATTTTTTATTGCTTTGGCATCAGAGCTTCCGTGAGCTTTTATAACTCCACCTTTAACCCCTAGTAGAGGTGCTCCACCGTATTCTGAGTAATCCATATATGCTTTTAATTTTCTAAGATCATCTTTAATTAAAAGAGCCCCTAATTTTCCTTTTGTACTAGACATAAGAGTTTCTTTTATTAAGCCCATAAGCGAAAGGGCTATACCCTCAGCGGATTTTAGAAGTATATTTCCAGTAAATCCATCACAAACTATAATATCTGTTTTATCATTTATAACATCTCTGGCTTCTACGTTTCCTATAAAGTTTAAATCAAGCCCTTTTAATTCTTCATATGCTTTCTTAACTAGGTCGTTACCTTTACCTTCTTCTGCACCGACATTAGCAACTGCTACTCTAGGTTTTTCTATACCTAAAACTTTTTTAGAATATATATCTGACATTGCAGCAAATTCAACTAAGTTTCTTGGCTTACAGTCTGCATTTGCACCACCGTCAGCTATTATTGTCATTCCTTTTTTAACATTAGGTATTGCTGGACAAAGACAAGGTCTATCTATTCCCTTTATTCTTCCAACAACGAAAAGTCCTCCTGCAAGAAGTGCACCAGTATTTCCAGCTGAAACAACAGCCTCTGCTTTTCCTTCTTTGACCATTCTTAAAGCTACAACCATTGAAGAATCTTTCTTGCTTCTTATCGCCTTTACAGGTTTGTCTTCATTTTCAACTACTTCTGTTGTGTGTATTATTTCAAGTCTATTTTTATCAAATTCGTATTTTGCAAATTCTTTTTCAAGAACTTCCTTATCTCCTGTAACAATTAATTCTACATTTTTGTATTCATTAATGGCGTCAACTGCTCCTTTTACATTTGATACTGGAGCGTTATCTCCACCCATTCCATCTAAAGCTATTCTCATATTAAATTCCTCCTATTCCATTTCTTCAAATATAAATTTACCTCTAAAAATCTGTTCCTGTTTTTTATTATTGATGACAACTTTAACATAGTGCTTTTTGTCGACATTTCTATAAATTTCAGCCTTTGCTATTAGCCTATCACCTTTTTCAACAAATTTTATGCATTTTATATTTGCAACTCTCATTATTACTTTAGGCGTATCTATTATCGCCATCGCTAGCGATTCCGCAAGCGAGAATATATACGCATCTTTTAAAGTTCCAGTATTAGAGTAAATCATATCCTCATTCACTTCTAGCATAGAAATCCCAAGCTCTCCTACAGATATATCTATTATCTCTCCAGTTATTTCTTTCATTCCTAAAGTTCTAACCTTTGTGCTCTGTGACTCAGCTATGTTTTTAACTCTTTCTCTGAGTTCTGGAATATTCAGACTCATACGGTCTAGCCTGATAGTCTGTACACTGACACTGAATACTTCAGCAAGTTCTTCATCTGTGTAGAACGGATCTGTCTTTAACATATCAACAAGTTCCTTCTGTCTCTGAACTTTACTTCTCTTTTTCATGTTACCTCCAATTTTTATAGCTAGTTTTTATGACCAGCTACTAATAGTAGTATATATTATATGCTCATTTTTTTCAACACTTAATTTTTCACTTTTTTTCTATTTACCCCTAGAAAAAAAATATTCTCAGCATTTTGAACAAAAATTATCCTAATTATACATTACCACAAATTAAGACCAAGTACAAAAAAATGAACAAAATGCATAAAAAAAACATGTAGATTACTCTACATGCTTTTTTCTATTTGTAAACTTATTATTTTTCTACGATTTCTTTACCTTTGTAATATCCACAATCAGGGCAAACTCTGTGTGGTAATTTTGGTTCATGACACTGTGGGCATTCTACGAAACCTGGTGCAACCATTTTTGAGTTAGCTGCTCTTCTCATATCTCTTTTTGATTTAGAAGTTTTTCTCTTTGGTACTGCCATTTAGGACACCTCCTCTTTATTCATTTTTCAGTAATTCTTTTAATTTAGCAAAACGTGGATCAATATTATCCTCGTCATTTATCTTTTCGCTGCATCTGCAATCCTCTTTATTAAGGTTTGCTCCACATCCTGGGCAAAGACCCTTACAATCTTCACCACAAAGAACTTTATGAGGCATATTAAATTCTAAATTCTGAGCTATTATTTCTAAAAGGTCTACATTTTCGTAGTCTTCTACAATAAATGCATCGAATTCTTCATATTCATCCTCAGTATAATTGTTCTCCTGCACTATAAAGCCCTGTATATTGAAATCTAAAGGAATTTCAACTTCTTCAAGACATCTAGAACATCTGTCCACAACTGTCATCTTGACGTCTGAATTTATATACAGCTCTTTACCATTACGAGTTACTTTACCCGTAACTTCAATAGGTGAAGCTAATTTATATTTTTCATCACAGTAACTAATAGTATCAATTTCTTCGCAAAAATTCAAGTCAATTTTATCAATTTCTTTTCCGCGTAGTTTGTCGACATTAATTATCATAAAGCTCACCTCTTTGCATTTACCTAATTATTATACAAATCATAAATTTGTTTGTCAAGTATTTTTACTTGATAGGTAAAATTTTGTTTAAATTTTGTATCTTTTGTAGTCTAATTCAACTAATCTTATTATTTTACTAATGCTAAAGTATCTCTAGCTATCATTAATTCTTCGTTAGTTGGTATTAATAACATTTTAACTTTAGAGTCTTCTGTAGATATTACAGTTTCTTTTCCTCTAACGTTGTTAGCTTCTGTGTCTAATTTCATTCCTAAGAATTCCATGTTAGAAGCTATTTCAGCTCTTATTCCTATTCCGTTTTCACCAACACCAGCTGTGAATACAACTGCATCTAATCCGTTCATTTCTGCTGCATAAGCACCTATGTATTTCTGAACTTTTTTAACGTAAGCATCTAAAGTAGCCTGAGCTAATTCATTTCCTTCGTTAGCTGCTGATTCTATATCTCTGAAGTCTGAAGATATACCAGTCATTCCGTATACACCAGATTCTTTGTTCATTAATTTATCAAGACCATCTGCGTCTAATCCTTCTTTTCTCATTAAGAATGGTAGTATAGCTGGGTCTATGTCACCACATCTAGTTCCCATTATTAAACCTTCAAGTGGAGTGAATCCCATAGAAGTATCTACACATTTTCCACCATCTACAGCTGCTATAGAAGCACCGTTTCCTAAGTGGCAAGTTACTATTTTAAGGTCTTTTATGTCTTTTCCTAGCATTTCTGCTGCTTTTTTAGATACGTAGTTGTGAGAAGTACCGTGGAATCCGTATCTTCTTACTCCGTATTTAGTGTATAATTCGTATGGAAGTCCATATAAGAATGATGATTTAGGCATTGTCTGATGGAATGCTGTATCAAATACACCTACCATTGGTACATCTGGTAATATTGCTCTACAAGCATCTATTCCCATTAAGTTTGCTGGGTTGTGTAGAGGAGCTAAGTCTATACATTCTTTTAAAGCTTCTTCTACTTCTGGTGTTATTAATGCTGAAGATGCGAATTTTTCTCCACCGTGAACAACTCTGTGACCTACTGCATCTATTTCTTTCATATCTTTAACTGCTCCAACTTTTTCGTCAGCAACAGCGTTTAATACAAGCTGTATAGCGTCTTTGTGGTCTTTCATTGGCTGTTCAACAACGTATTTGTCTGCTAAACCTTCTTTTTCGTGTTTAAGAACAGAACCTTCTATTCCTATTCTTTCTACTAAACCTTTACATAAAACTGATTCATTTTCCATATCTATTAACTGATATTTTAATGATGAACTACCGCAGTTTAAAACTAATATTTTCATTATTTATACCTCCAGAAATTTGTTGTCATTTTTTTGCTGCACTATTTCCCTCAATACTGCAACTTTTACTTATATAAAAACCGAATTAACATTACTAATATATCATTTTTTTGCGTAAATTTAAAGTCTTTTTCCTTTTTTATTTCATTCACTTGAGTTATACTTTTTTTATTAGAAGAATTTTTTTAAAAGGAGTTTAATTTTTTATGAATATAACTGGCTTAATAGTCGAATACAATCCATTTCACAACGGTCATATATATCACTTACAAAAATCTTTAGAAAAAACAAATGCAGACGCATCAATCGCTGTTATGAGTGGAAATTTTATACAAAGAGGAGAGCCTGCTCTATTTGATAAATTTTCAAGAGCAAAGGCTGCTGTTGAATCTGGTGTAGATTTGGTTGTAGAACTACCATCAATCTACGCATCTCAAAGTGCAGAGCTCTTTGCAAAAGGATCTATTACACTTTTAAACTCTCTAGGATGCGTCGATTCAATTTGCTTTGGAAGCGAGGAGGGAGATGTCGATATCTTATACCTAATTGCGGAAATACTTTGTTTAGAGCCTCAGGAATTTAAGGAAAAACTTTCTTATTATCTAGCTGAAGGTATGCTCTTCCCTACTGCTAGAAACAAAGCTTTATTTGATTATATAAATTCACCTAATTTTTCATTTGGGGATAACTTTAAAAATATAGATTTAACTGAGGAAAGGCTTAACGATATTTTGAGCTCTTCAAACAATATTTTAGGGATTGAATATATAAAGCAACTAATATCATTAAAAAGCGATATAAAACCCTTTACAATAGGAAGAATTCACTCTGAATACAATTCAGAGGAGATATCTGGCAATATAAATTCTGCAACGGCTGTCAGAAAAAAACTTAATGAAATAATTTCTCATGTGGAAGCTAGTAATTCATCAGATGTCGATAGTTTAGTTGATGCAATAAAAAATTCTACAGATATAACCAACTCAATTCCAGAAACTACACTCAATATGATTACTTCAAATATAGAAAAAGGATTTTTCCCGATGTATCCAGAGTACTTCTTTGAAACACTTATTGCGACTATAATAAGAGATAAAAAAAATCTAGAATCATACTTTGACATTTCTGAGGGAATTGAAAACAAAATATTCAAATCGGCACTTGTAGCAAAAAATTACGACGAATTATTAAATTTGATAAAATCTAAAAGATACACAATGACTAGAATAAAAAGATGTTTAAACAACATCCTTTTAGGAATTACTAAAGACGATATGGAAACTGCTAAAAAAATAAATTACATTCCATACGTAAGAATACTGGCGTTCAACTCAAAAGGGCGAGAAATAATAAGAGAAATAAAAAAATCATCTGAAATAAAAATAATAAACAAATTCTCAGAAGTAGAACACTTCATGGACGATGAAGAATTTAAATTTCTAATCGAAAACGACATAAAATGTACGGACATGTACAACACAATTTACTACAAAAAAAATAGATCCCTACTAAAAGGATCTACAGACTACTTTATAAAACCGATATACGTAAGATAAACTTTATTACAATATATTTTTTACCGTATCATCAAATTTACAAACTAAGGGCAAGAGATATAACTGCTCGTATGCGACAATACTGCAAGCGCTCCACAACTGCTAAATGTGTTACTCTAACAATGTGGGGCGCTGAAGCCTGGAGCCAAGAGCAGTTATACTCTTGCCCTTTTACTTATAAATTTGATGTGCAATGTGGACATCTAGTCGCATCTATTGCTATTTCAGTTTTGCAGAACGGACATACTTTTGTAGTAGGTGCTGCCTGTTCTTCTTCCTCTTTTTTCTTAATAGCTAACTTAGCAGAAAAACCATTCATTAGCTTGATTATTGCAAATAGTACTGCAGCCATTATCAAGAAGTTGATAACCGCTGTTATGAAGCTTCCATAGTTTAGAGTAACATCTCCAACTATATTCCATTTTAAATCACTAAAGTTCATTCCTCCAAAAATACCAAGTATAGGGTTTATAATATCAGTTACAAAAGAATTAACTATTCCTGTAAATGCACCACCTATAATAATCCCTACTGCCATATCCATTACATTTCCGCGGCTGATGAATTCTTTAAATTCCTTTAAAATCTGCTTCATATCAATTCTCCCTCTTCTTTTATTATATTTTTATATTATTTTTTTATAAAGTTAGCTTCGTTACCTAAAGAAATAGTCTGTTTTTCAGTTTCTTCCCCATTCTTATACTCAAACACAAGTTTATGCTGATTTAATAATTTTTTTATACCCGCATTATCAAGACCTTTAGTATATAGTATAAAGTCCTCATCATATCTATACACTCTGTCTATATCATTTTCACTAGATGTAGCATTTCCTGAAACATATCTCTGTATTGAATCTACAGTACCACATTTTCCTTTGAATGTAGGTATAGTCATCTTCATATCAGAATATTTATCGCTGTAGTTAGTATATACTGATATATTAACAACCTTAAACTCATCTCTGTTTATATTTCTACCTAACTGTTCGATTTCTATACTTTTAAATTCTTCTATGTTAGGTGTTGCAACATCCACCTCAACCTGTATATTAGGGTCTTTTGCTTCTTCATCAGTTTTTTTACATCCTGTCATTAAAACAGAAGAAAATACAACTGTAGAAGCAAGTAAAAGTGCTAATAGCTTCTTTTTCATTTTCTTAACCTCCAACAAATCTTTTTTATCAATTCTATTTAAATATTATAACATAAAAATTTTATTTGTATTGCTTATAGACAAATTTTTTATAAACTATCCATATTTATTAACAAAAAAGAGGCTAATGCAAATCTGCAACAGCCTCTGTGTAATCTAATTATTTGATTAGTTTGTGAAGTTATCGAAGTATCCCTGTATATGTACTATTGGAGTACCTTTATCTCCACTTCCTGAAGTAAGGTCACATAATGAACCTATAAGGTCAGTTAATCTTCTTGGAGTAGTACCCTGAGATACCATTTCTCCTACTAAATCATTATCTTTATTTTTTATGTATTCAGATATAGCGTCTTTTAATTCATCACCTTTTAAATCAGCGAAATCATTGTCTGCTAAGTATTTTAATTTAACTTCGTTTGGAGTTCCTTCTAATCCTGAAGTATAAGCTGGAGAAACTACTGGGTCAGCAAGTTCCCATATTTTTCCTACTGGATCTTTAAAAGCTCCATCTCCGTATACCATAACTTCTACGTTTTTACCAGTTCTTTCTTTGAACTGTTTCTGAACTTCTTCAACGAAATCTTTACAATCTCTTGGGAATAATTTTACAGTTTCTTCAGTTGATTTATTAGTTCCTAGTAATCCGTAGTTTTCATTGAATCCACTTCCGTTTACTGATTTAGTTAATATGTCATCAAGACCTATTACAACTTCAGCTCCTGCTTCTTTAAGTATTCTCTTAGTTCTTTTTCTTGTGTGTATATCACAAGTTAAAACATTTTTAGTGTAGTTTAATATAACTTTTGGGTTGTTAGCGAATATAACTTCTACTTCAGCCCCAGCTTCTCTTATTAATGAAGCATAGTAATCTACATAGTCAACACCTGTGAATGTGTGTTTATTTTCTCCAAATAATTCTCTATATTTTTCAAGAGTAAGTACATCTGAGTATGGGTTAACACCTTTTTCATCAAGAAGCTCTATATCAACTAAATGATTTCCAACTTCATCAGATGGGTAGCTTAGCATAAGAACTACTTTTTTAGCTCCTCTAGCTATACCTTTTAAGCATATAGCGAATCTATTTCTACTTAATATAGGGAATATAACACCTATTGTTTCTCCACCTAACTGAGCTTTTACATCTTCAGCTATATCATCTATTTTTGCATAGTTACCCTGTGCTCTAGCTACTATTGCTTCTGTAACAGCTACAACGTCTTTATCTCTCATTTCATAATTTTCGCTTTTAGCTGCATCTAATACAGATTCTACTACTATTGTTGCTAGATCGTCTCCTTCTCTTATGATTGGAGCTCTTACTCCTCTAGAAATTGTTCCTACTTTTCTCTCCATATTGGTATCACCTTTCTTTATATAAATTAATTGGTTTTAACAAATTTATCGTAAAATTTTATATCTATTAATAAACAATCCTTAACTAGTATATAAAAAAATTAGGTTAATGGCAAATATTTTTTTGTTTTTTACTTAAATTCTTCGCGATTTTTTCTAATTTCGTCTAAAATAGTGACTATATGCTCTTCAACTTCAGATAAAAGTTCGTCAGCATACTCAGCAGTACCAACTTTTATTTCTTCAGAAACAGCTTTTGCATTGCTGATTATTTTATGTGCTTTTTCTTCTGCTTCTAAAACAGGTTTGCTGCTATTTATATAATCGTTTACAGCATCTTCTGTATCTAGTCTTATTTCTTCAGCCTCAGCCTTAGCATCTTCTATTATTTCTACTGCTTTCTTTTCAGCATCGTCTAACATTTCCTGAGCTTCAGCTATTGCTCTGTTCATTATATCTTTACTTTCTTCGGCTACACTCTTAGCCTGTTCAAGTTCTCTTGGAAGAGCTCTTTTTATATCGCTTATTATATCTAGTGCATCCTGTCTTTCTATACTACACTTGTGAGAATTAAACGGTACTGAAGAAGCCTCCTGAATAAGAAACTCTAATTCTTTTATAAGGTCTATTATGTGTGAATCTTCTATATGCATACTATATCTCCTTTCTATCCATCTTAATTTTTAATTCTTTTAGCACCTGTTCTGGAACCAAATTCTGTATATCTGCTCCAAAAGATAGTACCTCTTTTATAAGTGAAGAGCTTATGAAAGAAAATTTAGTATTGCTTGGAAGGAAAATAGTCTCTATAGATGAATCTAGTTCTCTATTCATATGAGCCATCTGTAATTCGTAGTCTACATCTGCAGCACTTCTTATTCCTCTGACTAATGCATCTATTCCATTCTGCTCGCAATATTTTACAAGTAACCCATCAAATGAGATTACTTTTACATTGTCTAAGTCAGATGTACAGTCCTCTATTAATTTTATTCTCTCTTCTAAAGTAAATAATGCTTTTTTATTAGGATTTATTAATATCCCTACTTGAAGCTCTCCAAAAAGTTTTGACGCCCTTCTTATAATATCTAAATGACCATTTGTAATAGGGTCAAAACTACCAGCAAAAATAGCTTTTTTCACATTACATTTATTCATCGCTATCCTCCACACTTAGCTTATAAAAACTAAGTACTGTTATTCCATATTTTTTTTCCTTTACCTTGACTATATTTCCTATCTCGTCTGGTAGCTCATCTTTTTTATCATGCTCTACCACAATCACTCCATCCTCAGAAAGTATCTGGTTCTTATCTATTCTTTCTATACAGTCTACAAAAAGTCCTTCATAATATGGCGGATCTAGCATAATTATATCAAATTCTTGTTTTTTAATACCCATATCAGATATAACATTTTTATAATCCTTATTTATTACTGTACTTTCCTGCTCAACTCTAGCCTTTTTTATATTAGACTGAATTATCTTTATACTTTCCTTACTCAAATCTGAAAATACGCAATGTTCAGCCCCTCTAGATAGACATTCTATCCCAAGCGAACCCGATCCTGCAAAAAGGTCTAAAACATTTGCATCCATCACGTATGAATTTATTATATTAAAAAGTGATTCTTTTACTCTATCAGTTGTAGGTCTTACACTCTGATCCTTAGGTGGATTAAGTTTCAATCCCCTAGCTTTTCCAGAAATAACTCTCACGTTTTTCTCCTTTCAATTCAAATTATCATATCTATTATTATATCACATAGTAACTACTATTGTATTGATATAAATTAATTCATAGTTATATCTTTTTCTATTTTATCTTTAAATTTAGATTCTATTTCTCTTTTCAATCCTCTATATTCTTTAAAATCTAAAGTAGGATCTTCTCCAATTATAATTCTAGCCTCTTGCTGCACAGTCTTTAGTATTTTCATATGCTTAAATAAATTTGCAACTTTAAGCTCCGGAACACCGTGCTGCATAGTTCCAAAGAATTCTCCAGGACCTCTTATCTCTAAGTCCTTCTCAGAAATTTTAAATCCATCGTTAGTTTCTTCCATTATGTTCATTCTTTTTCTACAAACTTCACTATTTGATCCATAGATTAAAACACAATAAGATTGATGTTTTCCTCTACCAACACGCCCTCTAAGCTGATGTAACTGCGCAAGTCCAAATCTCTCTGCGTTTTCTATAATCATAAGAGTTGAGTTTGGCACATTTACCCCAACCTCTATAACCGTCGTTGACACAAGGATATCTAATTCGTGGTTTTTAAATGCTGTCATAATAGTATCTTTTTCAGATGGTTTCATCTTTCCATGAAGTAGCCCAACTCTTAAATCCGGGAAGAAATCTCTTTTTATTTCTTCAGCAGTTTCTGTAGCAGAAGTTATATCTAAAGTTTCACTTTCCTCCACAAGTGGACAGACTATATAAACCTGTCGTCCCTTGTCTACCTCTCTTCGCACAAGTGAGTTGTACACCTTACCTCTTTTTTTCTTTTCGACAGCTATTGTTTCTATAGGCTGTCTTCCTGGTGGAAGCTCGTCTATTATAGAAATATCCAAATCTCCATAAAGTATTAGCGCAAGAGTTCTTGGGATAGGAGTTGCTGTCATAACAAGTATATCTGGACTTGTACCTTTAGAAGATAACTTTCCTCTCTGTCTAACTCCAAAACGATGCTGCTCATCGGTTATAACAAGTCCAATATTCTTAAACTCGACATTATCCTCAATAAGCGCGTGAGTTCCTATAAGAATATCTATCTCTCCATCACAAGCCCTCTGTAATATACCTTCCTTTTGTTTTTTTGTAACACTTCCTGTTAATAGCTCTACATTTATTCCAATATCTTCAAA